>JAABUT010000564.1_pt1 | contig 57312 bp, 59 predicted proteins | sample 5559281 | NCBI WGS metagenome assembly JAABUT01 (sample SAMN10711880, study PRJNA513359) | rock metagenome | isolation source: Antarctica rocks | place: Antarctica: Victoria Land, Ricker Hills nord | collected 2016-01-04 | reverse complement strand
GCAGAGACTTTCTGGACATCGCGTGGTGGATGGCGGCGGGGCCGGGGGCGATGATCTTCCTGACGGTGCTGAGTATCAACTTCATTGGCGACGGGCTGCGCGACGCCCTCGACCCCCGCAAGACCCGCTGATCCCACACACTACCCGACCACCACACGGCGCGACCCCCGGCCGCGCCTTTTCGTTTGCATAAGTTTCTAACAATTTTCGGACGCTGCATCACAATTGTCGAACATCCCCGTTTATACAGACGAATGAACTGTAGGGGATTATTGGCGCGCAATGAACGTCCGATACGCCGATTTTGGAAATGCGAGCGATGGGACACCGATGTACGATCATTATCGCTCCTCGCATCATGCCGTACCGCAGCATTGCATGAAGGAAGGCGTCATCGTGGTGGGTACGGAACTCGATGGCATCGCGGGCGTCATCTGGGACGTGTGGGGGACGCAGGTGCTTGCGCCCCGCGATCACGACGTAATTTATCGCTTGTACCGCCAGGAGAACGATCTGGTGGACGCGGGCGCACTGCGGCCTCTGCGTGGTCGGTGCTTCATCTCCGAGCCGCAACGCCCCTACGCCCTCGGCGATACGGTCATGCTTGAAACCCGCGACGGGCAGCGCGTCTTCGGCACGGTGCAGCATATCCGTGAGATGCGCACCGGCAGTGTCTCCCTCATCCTCACCATCGGTTGCTGAGGCGGACGCTGTGAGCGGGGGCCACTGGCAGTACGAGCAGCGTTCGCGATAACGACGTGGGCCTCCTCGTTGCGCCCGCGCTCCACCGCATGCGATACTCCCGTACCGCGCTGTGCCATTTCATGAGGCGTGGAGAAGGGCAATCTTCTTTTTATGCACGCTGGCGGCATCATCACGCTAACAACAGACTTCGGGGTGCGCGACAGTTACGTCGCGCAGATGAAGGGGACGATCCTCAGCACCGCGCTGCGCGTGACAATTATCGATGTCACCCACGCGATCAGTCGCCACTCGATCATCCAGGCGGCGTTCGTGATCGCGGATATCTGGCGGGTCTACCCCGATGGCACCGCGCATGTGGTCGTGGTGGACCCTGGCGTCGGGACGGATCGACGACCGATTGCGCTGGAGGTCGATGGGCAATATTTTGTCGGGCCGGACAATGGGCTGTTCAGCCACATCCTCGATGCCGCCGAGCGCGAGGGGTTGAGTTGGCGTGCCGTGGCGCTGACGAACGCGGATTATTGGCGCGCTCGCACAGTCTCCCCGACGTTCCATGGCCGCGACATCTTCGCCCCCGCCGCCGCCCATCTCGTGAACGGCACGCACCTCTCGCACCTCGGCGACCGGCTCGATGACCCGGAGCGGCTGGTATTGCCGACGTATCGCGTGGAAGCGGGCGTCGTTCGTGGCGAGATCATCTACGTCGATAGCTTCGGCAATTGCGTGACGAACATCCCTGCGGCTGTGCTGCCCCCACCCGGCACACCGGGGGTCGCGATTGCCTGTGGTGGCCTTGCCTCGTTACCGTTTGTGACGACGTACGGCATTGTGCCGGAGGGCGCACCACTCGCGCTCATCGGGAGCCACGGTTACCTCGAAATCGCGGTGCGGCGGGGCAACGCGGCCAACGACTTTTCCCTCGAATCGGGCACGTCCGTTCTTGTTGCGGGGATCGAACAATAGCGTAATTCCTGGTCACGTTTCCCGGTGGCGTAGGCTTCAGCCCGCGTCCCAATTGCGCGGGCTGAAGCCTACGCCCGGAATGTGTTCTACTTCTTTACCGGGCGGCGGGCGATCTGTGCCTGCTCGTCGACGGTCTGTGCGTCGGGGGCGTTGCCGTGCAGCGTGGGGACACCCTCACGGGCAACGTCCGCCGCGACCTGATCGCCGCCGTAATACGGGTCGCCGTACGATGACGGGGCGGAGAAATCGTCCGCCGTGTGGCGTTTCGGGTCGAGGCCAGCGGTGGCGGTCGGGCCTTGCTTCGCGAAAGGCGATTTGTCGGTGGCGGTGCCGATGGAGTCGAGTTCTTCTTTGGATGCGTTGTTCTTGCCGATCTCTGCGGCTTTCTTCCCCGTGATGTTCAGGCGCACGCGGCCCGGATTGTCCGCTGTCGCGCCTTCCACACTGGCAATCGCGCTCGTCGGCACATAGAGCGTGCGGGTGAAGAGGAATCCCTGCTCGACGACGATGTGTTTGTATTCAACGGCGATCACGCGGCCGATCGCGCGACCGCTCGAATCGACGACACTCGCGTTTTGCCCGATCTGCGCGGAACTGGCCATCTGTCTGCTCTCCTCCGTCGCTGGCGCATCGCATCTGTTCGTCCCATAGGGTACTGTGCGACGCGCAGTTGCGCCAGCCCTCACCCCACAAAAAAGTCCCCCTCCCCATGTACAGCCACAGTGGAGGGGGATTGCCGACGCTAGCGGGGAGTCTCGTCGTCGTCATTCCGCTTCGCGCCGCGAAACGCATTGGCGACCGCATCGGTGAAGACATTGCCCGTCTCCGTCCGATCGTTGCCCCCTCCATCGTTGACACTGGGCGGCTCGATCATCGCATCGGTCTCGTCCGCGTGGGCGAATGAGTTCACGCCCTGCTCACGCTTGACGATCTCCTCGGCCTTCTCTTCGAGGCTGCGCGGCGCGCCCGCGAGCGTCCGTTGCTGCTCGCCGAGGGTTGGATTCACCCGGCCCTCCTCCATTGCCTCGTCCGGATCGTCATGGCGGAATGCATCGCTTGTCCCGAGGGGCGGCTCACTTGTCGTGCTCATAGGGATCACTCCTTGTTGGGGAATACGTATGGATCGACAATCAATCGTGGGCAATATCGGTGCCAGCCGGAAACCGGAAAAAGGAACGAGGCGCCCGAAGGCGCCCCGCTCGTCCGTTCATGAGGATGTGCTAGCGATTGCGGAACTTATCCTCGCCCTCGCGAACCGCATCCTTTGCCCGGTCGATGATGCCCTCGTCGTTCTTGCGCGTGTTACCCGACATGCCGGACGTGTCGGTCCGACCAGTGGTGCCGGTCATGTCGCGCTCCGTGCTCGTGCGGCCCGTCATGCCGCGCTCGCCCTCGACATGGACACGCGGGTTATTTGGGTCTTCCACATGCACCTCTTCGCGGCGCACCGTGTCCGTCACGCGCTCGGTGTCGCGCTTGACTTCCTTGCGGACATTGACCTCACCCGTCACCATCGCTTCCTTCTGTGTGACGACCTCCTGCTCGCGCAAGGGGATCTCGATGTCGCGATCCATCATGCCGAGATCGTCCTGCGTCGCGGCACGGTTGACGGCGCGCTCGGTGACGTAGACTTCCTCACGCTCAACGGGTACGTCGATGGTCTTCTGCTCCTCGACGACGTTCTTCGTGATGCTCGCGCGGCCAGCTTCCGTCTCGCGGACACCCGCCTTCAGCTGCTCCTCGACGACCGGGACGCTGACATTCTCGCCCTGGCGATAATTCGTATCGCGCCGCACTTCGCGGTCCGTCGCGGCCCCCGTGCCCATCGCCGCGCGGTTCGTCGTCATATCGACATCATTGTCGGCGTAAGCCGTTCCTGTCGTACGGCCAGCACCCATTGTGCGGTTGGTCGTCGTCATCGTGTCCTGCGTGCCGTACCATGCATCGTCGGTGCCGGGGAGTTCGTCCCGGCCCATCATCTCCGCTTCCTGCTTGGTCACGCTCAGGTAGACCCGATCTGCGTCCATTCGCGCGATCGCGCTCATCGGCAGGTAGAGGTCCTTGATGAAGAGCCAGCCCTTCTGCACAAGGAAGTAGTTTTGACCAATATCGGCGATCGTGCCGATTTTCTCGTCGTCCGCGCCGTAAACATCCGCACCGGCGACGAGCCGGTCCGCGTAGTTGCCGGCACCCATGTCGGTGCGGTCGTAGTCGCTGCGTCCCATAGTCATCGGTTGAAACCTCCTTGTCGCTTGAGATTCAGCCGTCTCAAGCGTCTCGTACGCTGGTATCGCCTCCGATACCATTTCGTCGAAGGAGATACGGCAAATAGCGTGCCAACAGAGATGCAATCATCTCATGTACAGTAACAATTCCATAGACCGTATCGTGCAGTAGTCACGGGGGATTGGTAGTGGCTCAGTTGGAAATGGGCTGGGTGGGATTTGACGTATCAGGCACAAGCCTTTGTCCGTGACAAACACATAAGGGCGACGATCATTCGTCGCCCTTGAAACTGAGGAATAAGACGATGACACCGATGATCAGAACTCCGGCTATGAGGCGGCCACCTGGAGAAGAAAACCCTGGTATACCGTATGCCATCATGCGCGCTTCTTCCCTGACGCGCCGCTAACGTCTTCTATGCCGCCCCGCTTTACCGTACGGCACCAGACGAATTCAAACTGAGCCCCTACCCAATCCGCGCGCGTCAGGATGGGTATTCCGTCCGTGGCGCTTGGGGCATGTCGGTCGCGGCATCGGTGCCAGTGCCGTCGTGGACACGGTCAGCCAGCGTGCCCGCGTCGATCTCGATGCGCTCCTTGCGCGTGACGGCCTGCACCGTCTGGGTCGTGGGGATGACGCGCTTCGTGATCCGCAACTCCTCGGTGAGCATGCGCCGCATGACGACAACGGCCTCCTCAACCACGACCGGGATGATGTACGTGTCGCCCTCCTCGCGCGGGGCGACTTCCTCGCCCACCGCGAGTTCCCGACCGACCGCGACGCGCTCCACGAAGAGTTCCTCGCGCTGCGTCTCCCGCGTGATCGTGTGCGGCACTTCCTCCATCACCGTCCGCACGGTGACGGAACCCGCATCGCGCCATTCCGGGTGCGCCTCGACCTGCTCCTCGATGATCGGGACGGTCACTTCCTGCTCGCCCGCGTCCATCACATCTGTTTCGTGCGCGGCGGGCGAGCGGGCGGGAATACCGGTCATCACCCCTGTTGGCATGTCCGGTGCGGACGGTGCGGGCGCGCGCGGGATGAGCGTCTCCGGCTCCGCCCCGTACTCCCCGTGCGTGCTCACCTCGGGCAAGGCCGTGGTGCTTCGTGGCACGGGTGGAACGAATGTCGCGTCGAGATCGGGGGGCGCCACGCTCGCGGATTCCTGACGCGGCACGGGCGGGATGTAGGTCATGTCGAGGTCGGCGTCGGCCACATCGGCGGCTTGTTGTCGTGGGACCGGCGGGATGTACGTCGCGTCCCCATCGTGCACCTGGCCGCCATGCGTTGGATGGATCGGCGATTCCTCGCGCGTCATGAGCGGTGCGTCGGTGACGTACGGGTTAACGTGCGACGGATCGTTGCGGACGGGGGCCACAAGGCGGGTCTGATCGTCGTCCGCCGTCATCGGCTCGCTGACGATCGGCTGGTTCACGATAGGCGCGGCCTGCTCGACGGGCTGTTGTGGCGCGGGCTGCGTGCGGATGATCGCCTGCCCGTTCTCCACCGTGAAGACGGAAAGCCCGACGAGCGTGGTGCCGTCGCCGTTCCACGCGACACGAACCGCGCCCTCGTAACCGGGAGCGGCGGGGATGACCTCGGTGATCGTGCCGCTCCAGCCATTGTCCGAATGCACGGGCATCCCAAGTTGGAGGTTCTGGTTTCCGTACCCTGCTTGCGATCCGTAACTCACGGCTACACTCCTTCTTTCATCTTCCTCACGCGCCCGGTCAGTATATACCGCCATGGGCACGAATGGTGCCACGCAGACGCGGCTACTCGGAGGAATACCCGTCGCATTGTCTCTCACCGATAGTATCGACGATAACGCAAGGGGAATTCCTGTCCCGTAGCCTGCTATACTGAGGCCCTACAGGACGAGGGGGAGGACGTGCGTGGTCAGTTCGGTTAGCCCGCTCCGCAAGCAGTATCTCGGCATCAAGCAGCAGTACCCCGATGTGATCCTTTTCTTCCACCTCGGGGATTTTTACGAGACGTTCGACGAGGACGCGATCACGCTCAACCGCGTGCTCGAAGTGACCCTGACGGGCCGGGACATGGGCAAGGGCGAGCGCATCCCGATGGCGGGCGTGCCCGTCCACGCGGCGGAGTCGTACATCGCGCGGCTCGTCGCGGCGGGGTATCGCGTCGCGGTCTGCGAGCAGATGGAGGAGCCGAACGGCCGCGTGCCCGTCGAGCGCAAGGTGACGCGCGTCGTCACGCCGGGCACGATTGTCGAGCCGGGGATGCTCGACGCGGGCGTGAACAACTACCTCGCCGCGTGCATCATGGACGAGCGCTCCGGCCGCTGCGGCATCGCCTATGCGGACATCACGACGGGCGAGTTCGCCTGCGCCGAGTTGGGTGACGGGGACGCGCTGAGCCGCGAACTGCTCCGCATCCAGCCCGCCGAGACGCTCCTGCCACTGGAATACCGACACGGCGAACCCGCCCCGCCGCGCCCGCCGTGGTTGCCGAAGGGGACGATCCTTACGCCTGTCGCGCCGCACCGCTGGCGGCAGGACCGCGCGGAGGAGGCGCTTGAGGCGCACTTTCAGGTTGGCACGCTGGAGGGCCTCGGCCTCGCGGCGCTGCCGCTGGCGACGCGCGCCGCCGGGGCGGTCGTCGGCTACCTCGAGGAGACGCAGTCGAAGGCGCTGGCGCAGATGGGCCGCATCACCGTCTACAGCACCGCGACGACGATGACGCTGGACGCGCAGACCCGGCGCAACCTCGAACTGACCGAGAGCGGGCGGGGCGACGCGCGCAAGTCACTTTTCTCCGTCCTCAATCAGACGAAAACGCCGATGGGGCAGCGGTTGCTGCGCCGCTGGGTGATGCAGCCGCTCGTCGATTTGCACCGGCTCCACGCGCGGCAGGAGGCGGTCGCCTTTTTCCATCGCGAGGGGCTGCTGCGCGCCGAACTGCGGGACGCGCTCAAGCAGGTCGCGGACATCGAGCGGCTGACGAACCGCGCCTTGCAGGGGATCGCCGGGCCGCGCGAACTCGTGCACCTCGCGCGCTCGGTGGACGCATTGCCGCTGATCCGCGAGGTGATCGCGCGCCCCCCGATTGGCATGAACGCGGAATCCGCCACGGCCCGTCTCGCGCCCGTGCGCCCGCTGCTCGCCCGCCTGCCGGAGTGCGCCGACCTCGTCACGCTCATCCGCGATGCGCTGGTGGACGACCCGCCCGCCGCGCTCGGCACGCACCCCGTCATTCGCCCCGGCTACGCGCCCGACCTCGATGAACTCCGCACGACGGTGGACGGGAAGCGCGCGTGGATCGCCACGCTGGAGACGACCGAGCGCGAGCGGACGGGCATCAAGGGGCTGAAGGTCGGCTTCAACAAGGTCTTCGGCTACTTCCTCGAAATCACCAACGCGCACGTCGCCAATGTCCCGCCCGAGTACCTGCGCAAGCAGACGCTCGTCAACGCGGAGCGGTACATCACGCCCGACTTGAAGGAGGCCGAGTCCATTATCCTGACGGCGGAGGAGCGCATCTCGGAGTTGGAGACGGCGGCGTATCGCGGCCTGCTGGCGCACCTCAGCGGTGCGGGCGACCGCCTGCGGACGGTCGCGGAGTCGCTCGCCCATCTAGACGTCTTCGCCTCGCTCGGCGAGGTCGCCGCCTTCCGGGGGTACGCCCGCCCGACGCTCGACGACGGCGATGTGCTGGAGATCGCCGACGGGCGGCACCCGGTCGTCGAGGTGATGCTGACCGAGGGGGGCGAGACGGGGTTCGTATCGAACGACGTGCACTTCGACGACGAGTCGTACATCCTCGTCATCACCGGGCCGAACATGGCGGGCAAGAGCACGTACCTCCGGCAGGTCGCGCTGATCGTACTGCTGGCGCAGATCGGCTCGTTCGTGCCCGCGAAGTCGGCGCACATCGGCCTCGTCGATCGCATCTTCACCCGCGTCGGCGCGCAGGACGACATCGCGACGGGGCAGAGTACGTTCATGGTTGAGATGACGGAGACCGCCGCGATCCTCCACGCCGCGACGCCCCGTTCGCTCGTCGTGCTGGACGAGATCGGGCGCGGCACGAGCACGTACGACGGCCTCGCCATCGCGCAGGCGACGTTGGAGTACCTGCATCACCACCCGACGTGCCGCCCGAAGACGCTCTTCGCCACGCACTACCACGAGTTGACCGCGCTTGCGGATGTGCTGCCCCGCGTCCGCAACGCGAAGGTGGACGTGCGCGAGGACGGCGACAACGTGGCGTTCCTCCATCGCGTCGTGCCCGGTGGCGCGGATCGCAGTTATGGCATCCACGTCGCGCGGCTGGCGGGCGTGCCGAAGGCGGTCGTGCAGCGCGCGGAAGAACTGCTGGCGAACTTCGAGTCGAAGCCGAAGCCCGGCCTGCCCGCCGATTCGCTCGCCACCGCCGGGGACCCATCGAACGGCGGCGCGTTGATGAACATGAACATGCAACTGACGCTCTTCTCGCCCGCCGACGAGATCGCCCGCGCCATCGCCGCGCTCGACCCGTACAGCCTGACGCCCATCGAAGCCCTCTCCAAACTCGCGGAGTTTCACGAGCGCGCCAAAGAAAGCGCCGGTTCCCCCAAGCGCGGCAAGCGGTGATTGAGACGGCATTTCGTCTCGTCGCGACCGACCTTGATGGGACGCTGCTACGCGCGGACAAGACCGTGTCGGAGCGGACGGTAGGTGTGCTGCAGCGGGTGCGGGAGCGGGGAATGATCGTCGCGCTCGTCACGGGGAGGCCGCCGCGCCGGGCGCGCATCGTCGCGCGGGAAGTCGGCATTGACGGGCTTGCGATCTGCTGCAACGGTGGCATTGTCCTCGATCTCGCGACGGGCGACATCGTGCATCACGACATGATGCCGGGGGAGGTCGCGCAGCGGCTCGTCGCCGCGATTCGCGCCGCCATCCCGGACATCTGCTTCGCGACAGAGCGGGGCATGGAGTTCGGGCACGAACCGGCGTACGCGACGATCAGCGCGGTTCTGGAGAACGAAACGCCGCTCACCGGCGACGCGCACGCGCTCTGCACGGCGGGCGTGACGAAGTTAATCGTCCGCCACCCGACGATGCCGCTGCCCGATCTCCTCGCCGCTGTCCATGCGGTCACCGGTGATGCCGCGACGGTGACGCACTCCGGCGCGCCCTTCATCGAGGTGAGCGCGAGCGGGATCACGAAGGCGTCCGCGCTCGCCCATCTCTGCGACCGCTTCGGCATCGCGCCCGCCGAGGTGATCGCCTTCGGTGACATGCTCAATGATCTCCCGATGCTCGCGTGGGCCGGGCGCAGCGTCGCCGTCGCCAATGCACACCCGGATGTCCTCACAGCCGTGGATGAGGTGACTGCGACGAATGAAGATGACGGGGTGGCGGTTGTGCTCGAAAGGTTGCTAATCCATCCCAATTCGACAAGTATTCCTGATGATTCAAGAGTCTCGATTATTCGGCATGGTAAGGAGTAATCTGTGTGGAAACGCAGAAAGTGGCGAACGAAGAACACGTTCGCATCTTCAATAAAGGCACCGAAGAATGGAATCAGTGGCGTACGGCAATGCGCCGCGCCAGCGTCCCTTGGGCACCCGATCTCCGAGGTCTTGACCTTCACGACCGCGACTTGCGTGGGTATGACCTGCGCAGTATACGTCTATATAACAGCGATCTTGCTAAGGCAAACTTATCGGGCATGAATCTGAGTGGGGTGCATCTGTCCGGTGCTGATCTTACAGGTGCGAATCTCGGTGGGGTCGAGTTTTATCTATCGGTGTTAGGGCGAGCAAAGTTCATCAAGGCAAATCTAACAGGCACATTCTTCCGGCAAGCCGACCTTTGGGAAACAGATTTCACGAAGAGCGACTTGGGCGGGGCAACCTTCGCTGCAGTTGATCTTAGTACTGCCGTCGGTCTTGATGACGTCAATGCAAACATGGTAACAATTGGAATAGATACGCTTTATCGGTCTCAGGGTCGGATATCCCGGCCATTCTTGCGTAGTGCTGGCGTTCCCAATGATTTCATAACAGAGATGAAAACGCTTTTCCCTTCCGAGTATTTGACGTGCTTCATTAGCTACAATACGCACGATATAGGATTCGCACAGCGCCTCCGTGATGATCTAGAACAACACCGCGTCCATACGTGGCTATGGGAAGAGGATTCTCGTGACGGCGAAGTGATGTGGGACGATATTACTCGTAGCTTGCAACAACGCGACAGGGTAATCGTCATATGTTCGGAGTATTCTCTTAAGAGCGAGGCAGTACTACGTGAGATTGGCCTCACCCTTGATCGCGAACAACAGGAGCAGGAAACTATCCTCCTGCCAATCACACTCGACGACTATCTCCGCCACTGGTGGCAACACGAATACCGCGTCGCAGTCATAGCAAAAAAGGCAACTGACTTTCGGGGGTGGCAAAAGTCTGAAAAGTACACCATAGCCTTCCAGAAAGTTCTCCGTGCCCTTCGCCCTTGAACAGTAGCTATTTCTTATTTGTGATCTTCTATGCCGCAGTTTACACCGGCAAGGGTTCGATCTCGACGTGGTTCTTTGCGCGCTTCTCTTCGGATGCTTCCGCGAGCATCCAGAGCAGTTCGCCGACAAGACCGAGGTTCTTGAGGAACTGGACACGCTGCATACTGAGCGCCTTCGAGTCTTTTTCCTCCCAGAAGGCGTGGCCGACGAGCGTGGTTGGGATCATGCTGCCGATCAGCGCGCCCGCCGCCACTTTCGGCATGATGCCGAGCGCGAGCATCGCGCCACCGATCACCATCGTCGCGCCGTTGACCTTGACCGCCATTTCTGGCTGCGGGATGCCCGCGCCCTCGACCATTTGTGTCCGGGGGCCGGGCGCTTTGAAGGCTTCCGACCCCGCGATGATGAAGATGCCGGAGAGACAGACCCGCCCGAGTGATTTCAGCATGATATTCCGCTCCTTATCGCTGCAACACATTGAGGGCGATGCAGCACGACGGATGCCACGGACGTTTTACCCAGCGCAAGGAGGGCGCGGTATATGGGAACATCCGGCATCCGGGCTGTGGCCCTTCCCACGCGGAACAGGGTGCGGGTATGCTACCAGCCATGAGCGTGGGGAACCAGAGCGGCAAAGCGGATACACACGTCTCGCGGGCCGCGATGGTGATGCCCGTCTATGTGCCAACCTTTCTGCTCTCCTTCGCGCAGGGAATGCTCATCCCGATCCTGCCGATCTTCGCGAAGGGATTCGGCGTCTCGTTCAGCCTTGCCAGCCTCGCGGTCGCGGCGGCGGGCCTCGGGACGCTCATCGCCGATGTGCCAGTCGGCATGGCGCTTGGGCAGTTGGGGCGGCGGCGGGCGATGTTCATCGGCATCTTCCTCGCCGCCACGACAACCCTGATCGTCGCCGTGGCGAACAACTACACGGTGCTCATCGGTTGTCGGCTTGTCGAGGGGATCGGCACGGCGCTCTGGGGCATCTCCCGCCACGCATACATCACCGACATCGCGCCGCGTGCCCAGCGGGGCAAGTTCATCGCGACCTTCGGCGGCATCAACCGCGCGGGCACCTTCGCCGGCCCGCTCCTCGGTGGGACAATCGGCGACGTGTTCGGGTTGACGGCCCCGTTCTATGTCGCGGCGGGGCTGACCGCTTTCGCCGGTGTCCTCGCCGTCATGTTCATCAAAGAGACCGGGAACCGCTCCGCCGTCGCGACGCGTGGACACCTGCGCTGGAAAAGCGTCGCGCGGTTGATGCAGACGCATCGTGTGGACCTCGCCTCCGCCGGGGCGGCGCAGATTTTTGTCGCGATGATCCGCTCCGGGCGGCAACTCATCATCCCGCTCTATGGTGCGTACGCGGTCGGCCTCAGTAGCGGTCAGATCGGCCTGATCCTCACCGCCGCCGCGACGATCGACATGGCGCTCTTCATCCCCGCCGGTTGGTTGATGGATCGTTTCGGGCGCAAGGTGGCATCGGTGCCGTCGTTCGCGATCATGGCGTGCGGGATGGTGATTATCCCGTTCGCGTCCGGCTTCCTCGGCCTCCTCGTCGCGGCGTGCGTGATCGGTCTTGGCAACGGCATCGGCTCCGGCTCGATGATAACCCTCGGCGCGGACCTCGCGCCCCCCGACGCGATCGGCGAGTTCCTCGGCATCTGGCGCTTCATCGGGGATGCGGGGCAGGCGGGCGGCCCGCTCGTCGTTGGCATCGTCGCGGACGCGCTCGGTCTGATGGCGACTGCGTTCGTCCTCGCGGGGATTGGCCTTGCGGCGGCGGTGATCCTCTCCGTCCTCGTCCGCGAGACGTTGCAGGGGGAGGTGCAGCCGCAAGCGCCCTGAGGAAACCGGGGGATTAACACAGAGCGCACAGAGGACACGGAGGAAACAGAGGAACCTTCTTTTTTCTGTGTGTCCTCTGTGGTCTCCGTGTCCTCTGTGTTCAATCCCTCCTGGAGTCTTCGCGGTTCTCCCCGGTTTCGCCCGATCGTGTTAGTTCGTCACCGCTTCGGCGAGCGGGGCGGCATCCGCGCGGAGCACCTTCTTGTCGAACTTGCCCGCCGAGGTCTTCGGAATCTCCGCGATGAAGCGGATTTCGTCCGGCATCCACCACCGTGCGATCTTGTCCGCGAGGAAGGTGCGAATCTCATCCGGGGTGATGGCGCCCACGTGCTCCGGCTTAGCGACGACGAAGGCCACCGGCCGCTCGCTCCACTTTGGGTGCGCCAGCCCGATCACCGCCGCCTCCAGCACCTTCGGGTGCGCCATCACCGCGCCCTCCAGATCGATGGAGGAGATCCACTCGCCGCCCGACTTGATAACATCCTTCGTGCGGTCAACGATGCCGACGAAACCGTGCGGGTCGATCGTGGCGACATCGCCCGTCTTGAACCAGCCATCCGACGTGAGTTTGCCGGGATCGGCGTCGTGGTAGTAACCGCTGGCGATCCACGGCCCGCGCACCTGCACCTCCCCGAACGCCTCGCCATCCCACGGCAACGCCGCGCCGGTGGCGAGGTCCGCGATGCGCAGTTCCACGCCGGGGAGCGGTGGCCCCTGCTTGAGCCGGATGCTCAACTGATCCCCCTCCGCCTGCCACGAGCGCGGGACGGAGATCGTGCCGATTGGCGATGTCTCGGTCATGCCCCAGGCGTGGAGCATCCGCAGCCCTTGCGCGTCCATCCCCGCCATCAGCACCGGCGGGATCGCGGAGCCGCCGCTGACGACGGTGTGGATCTTCGGCAGCCGCGCACCCGTCTTCTCGATCTGATGGAGCAGGTTGATCCAGATCGTCGGCACCCCGGCGAGCATCGTGACATCTTCCGTCTGGCAGAGGTTGACGAGCGTTGCGCCGTCGCCCATCCAGCGATCCGGCAGGACCATTTTCGCGCCCGCCATCCCGGAGGCGTACGGCAGGCCCCAACTATTCGCATGGAACATCGGCACGACGGGGAGGATCGTGTCGTCCTCCCCAAGGTTGAGCGAGCCTTTCTGGAGCACGCCCATCGTGTGGAGGAACTGCGAGCGGTGGCTGTAGACGACGCCCTTCGGGTTGCCCGTCGTCCCGGAGGTGTAGCACATCGCGGCGGCGGTCTGCTCATCGAGCGTGGGCCAGCCGTAGGTCGTCGGCTCGCCGCGCAGTAGCGTCTCGTAATCCAGCATCTCGTCCAGATCGTGCCCCGGCAGCGCGCCGCCGTCATCGAGGGCGACGAGCGTCCGCACCGTCGGCAACCTGCCCGCGATCTTGTTCAGCACCGGGATGAGCGTCTTGTCGACGAAGAGCACGCTGTCCTCGGCGTCCTCGATCACGAACGCCAGTTGCTCCGGGAAGAGCCGGAGGTTGAGCGTGTGGAGCACCGCGCCCATGCAGGGGATCGCGTAGTAGAGTTCCAGATGCCGGTAATTGTTCCACGCGAGCGTCGCGACGCGATCGCCGGGGCGGACGCCCAACCGTACGAGCGCGTGCGCGAGTTGGTGCACGCGCGCCGCGAAGTCCCCGTAGGTGTAGCGGTGGACGCCCTCTTCGCGCTGCGTGACGACCTCCTTACGCCCGAAGAGTTTCTCTACGCGCCACAAGACGTGCTGCACGGTGAGCGGGTAATCCTGCATCGTGTGGTGCATTCGTTTCATCCTCTTTGTGGCTTCGCGGCGGCAACCCATGATTGCCGACGATGGGTGACATGCCCTGCGGAAAAGCGGCGCGGTGGCATGTTTGTGCCCGGCGCGCATCTCTTTTTCACCGTTTCTGCTATCGATTCTCTATGATAGAACGATCCGCCGCAGTGTCAACCATTCGTCGCCGACCGTTTGTCGTCCGATCCAGCCTCTATGCCGACCGTGACGTAATGGCGTCCGCGCCGCGCGCGATCGCATCATGCCGGGCCTTGAGGCCGGTGATGAAGAGGTCCAGCCCCGCCTCGAACCAGGCGTCTGGGTCGAACCAGATGCCGCCACGAAAGGCCGCCGTCAGGGCGGGATAGACGTCCGCAGAGAGTTGCGCGATTCCCTCCCGTATCTCTTCCTCCGTGGGATCGGGGACGCCGCCGGGCTGCACGCCGACCTCCGCGAATGCCACACCAATCACATATCCCGCGAGGCAACTCATCGCCTGGAATGCTTCCAGCGGGGGGAATCCGGCGTTGTAGAGGATCGCGACGGCCGTTTCTTCCTGCTGGAGCGTGAGCGGTGTGGATGGCGGGTGGGTGGAGAGGACGGGCAGGGCGTGCGGGTGGGCACGGAGAACCTGTCGCCACGCGCGCATCAACTCCCGCAGGCGGCTATCCCACGGCGCTTCCGCGCCGGATAATGGCGGGATTTCGGCATAGACAGCATCAACGATGCCGTCCAGCACCGCCGCCTTGTTCGGGAAATAGTAGTAGGCTGCCATCGGGTCCACGCCGAGTTCCGCGCCGAGCTTGCGCATCGAGAAGCCATCCAGCCCGTCCCGGTCCACGATGGCGAGCGCGGCGCGCACCACCTGCTCGCGGGAGAGGTGGGTGCGGGTTTGCGCGGTCGCGCGCCCGCGCCTTCTCGGTTGCCGTTCCCTGTGCTGTCGCTCCTGCGGCACACCCACTCCTCACTACCTACCGTTTCATATCCCGGCTCAGCCCGTCCAGTCTAGCGCGTCGTCTTGCGGCGGTACAGCGAGACTGAGACGGGCATGAAGATCGCGAGAATGCCGACGCACCACGCGAGCGCCTGCCAGCCGCTCGTGCCGACGGGCTGCCCAAGCAGGAGCGCACGCGCCGCATTGACGATCAGTGTCACGGGCTGGTGCTCTGCGAAGGCGCGCAACCAGCCGGGCATCGTGCTCGTCGGCACGAAGGCGCTGCTGGCGAAGGTCAGCGGGAAAATCAACATGAACCCGATCGCTTGCACGCTCTCCGCGTTTGGCGCGAGCAAGCCCATCATCGCCCCGACCCACGAGAACGTGAAACTGCAGAGAAAAGCCAGCAGCAGCGCTGCACACCAGCCGAGCGGGCTGCCGTGCGGTCGGAAGCCCACCAGTATCCCGACGGTCAGCATCACGGTGATGCCCAGCACGCTCTGCACGAGGTCCGCGATTGTCCGCCCGGCGAGGACGGCGGAGCGCGCCATTGGCAGCGAGCGGAAGCGGTCGATCAGCCCGCGCTGCAGGTCCTCCGCGAGACCGACGCCCGTGTTCATGCCGCCGAAGACGAGCGTTTGCACCAGGATACCGGGCATGAGATAGTTGACATACGATATGCCGCCCGTGTTGATCGCGCCGCCGAAGACAAAGCGGAAGAGCAGCACGAAGATGATCGGCTGGATCGTCACATCGAGCAGTTGAGCCGGGATGCGTGGGATGTGCAGGAGGTTGCGCTTCGCGAGGATGAGCGCGTCGGCGATCATCCAGTAGAACCGGCTCCGGCGTTGCGGCTGGAGCGCCTGCGGATGCGTGGGGGCAGGGTGAAGGTCGGCGATAACGGCCATTATGCGGCCTCCTTTTCCTTGTCCTTCGTGCGTTCGTCCGTCGGTTCGGTCGTCGTCGCGTGCCCGGTCAGAGTGAGGAAGACGTCGTCCAGCGTCGGGCGGCGGATGCCGAGGTCGTCGAGGCGCACGCCGATGGCGTCCAGATCGCGGACGACGTTCGCCAGGAGCCGCGCACCGTTCGTGACGGGCACGAGGATGGTGCGTTGTTCGGAGTCAACATGGGCCTCTCCGTAGGAGGCCAGCGCGCGGGCGGCGGCTTCGAGATCGCCCCCGCGTGCGACCGTGATTGCCAGTCGCTCGCCCCCGACCTGCGCCTTCAGTTCATCCGACGTGCCCTCCGCGATCACCAATCCGTGATCGATGACGGCGATCCGGTTGGCGAGTTGGTCGGCTTCCTCAAGGTACTGCGTCGTCAGCAGCAGCGTCGTCCCGCCCGCGACGAGTTCGCCGATGATCTCCCACATCGCCAGACGGCTGCGCGGGTCGAGGCCGGTCGTCGGCTCATCAAGGAAGAGCACCGGCGGCGCGATCACGAGGCTGGCGGCGAGGTCCAGACGGCGGCGCATCCCGCCGGAGTACGTCTTCACCACGCGCGCGGCGGCGTCCACGAGATCGAAGCGTTCCAGCAGTTCGTCCGCCCGCCGCCGCGCCTCGCGCTTCGGCAGGTGGTAGAGCCGCCCGACCATCTCGAGGTTCTCCCACCCGGTGAGCAGTTCGTCCACGGCGGCGTACTGCCCCGTCAGGCCGATGTGCGAGCGTAATGCGTCCGCCTGCGTGACGACATCCAACCCCGCGACCTCCGCGTGCCCGGCGTCCGGCACGAGCAGGGTGGCGAGGATGCGGACGGCGGTCGTCTTGCCCGCGCCGTTCGGCCCGAGCAGGCCGAGGATCGTCCCTTCCTCCACGATGAGGTCGAGACCGCGCAGCGCCTCGGTTGCGCCGAAGCGCTTTCGCAATCCCTCCGCGCGGATCGCTGGCTTGCGGTGTGCCATGTCACTCTCCTTCCATCCGTCATTCTACAACGTAGAGAATAAAGTCTACGCTGTAGAATGTCAAGGGGTCTGAGTGTGATCGTCGCGCGGGAGAGGCGCACCGGATGCTCTCTGAGCAGGATGCCCCCAATCACCTCGCCAATAGGTTTTGCTGGTGATATTTACGCGAGCGCGGCAAACTCGTTCTCGAACATCGCGACCATCGCCTGCTTCTCCTTCGCGGGGAGGAAGGCGGCGCGCGCGGCGTTCAGCGAGAGGCGTTTCAACTCGTCCATCGTGAAGCCGTGGACGATCGCGAGGGCGCGGTACTCGTCCGTGAGGGTCGTGCCGAACATCGGCGGGTCGTCCGTGTTGATGGTGAGATACAGCCCCGCATCCCAGAGTTGGCGGACGGGGTGCGCCGCCATCTCCGGGTAGAGGCCGAGGCGGACGTTGCTCGTCGGGCAGATCTCCAGCGGGATTTGCATCGCGTGGAGGAGTTCCAGCAGCTTCGGGTCCTCGATCACGCGAACGCCGTGGCCGATGCGGCTCGCGTGGAGCGCGGTGAGCGCCTCCCAGATGCTCTCCGGCCCGACCGTCTCCCCGGCGTGGAGCGCGCGAGGCAGCCCGGCGTCGCGAACGTGGGCGAAGACCGGCGCGAGCGCCGCCGCATTGCGCCCCACCTCCTTCCCCGCGAGGCCGAGGGCGCAGACGCCGTTCCCCCGCTCGTGCTGCGCGACGACCCAGCGCGCCAGCGTCCACGCCTCCGCCACGGTGTTCTCGGCGACGACATCGGGGATGAACTGCATCCGCACGCCGAAGTCGCGCGCCGCCTGCTGCGCCCCGGCGCGGATGCCCGCCAGTTGGTCATCGAGCGCAAAGCCCCGCCGCAGCCGCCCGCAGGTCGTGAACGTCACCTCCATGTAGTGGATGTTCTGCTCCACCGCCGACGCGCCGAGTTCGTGCGTCATCAGTGTCAGGTCGTCCGGCGTCTGGATGCAGTCGCAGATCAGGTCGTACACCGCGAGGAAGTGGTCGAAATCGCGGAATTGGTAGTAGTCGCGCAATTCCGCCTCATTCGCAGCGGGGAGCGCGACGCCGTTACGTCGCGCCAGCGCGAGCAGCGTCGCGGGGCGCACGGAGCCTTCCAGATGGATGTGCAACTCCGCCTTCGGCATCCGCGCGATGGCGGCGTCCGGTGCATCGGGCAACGCCGACGGGGCCATCAGCCCGCGTCCGCAACCGTGATATCCGTCTCGATCTGCGCCACGGCGGCGATGGCGCCGTGATCGGGCGGGGGGATCACCTCGCCCTGCTCGATCATCGCGGCGATCGTCTCGGTCAGCGTGTCCCGCGTCTCGGCGAGCGCCGTCTCGATCGTCTCCCCCTCCGCGCCCGTGTCGAAGGCGGGGACTTCGGTGTAATAGCCGCCGCTCTCGGCCTCGTAAACGATCACGGTATAGGTTGCCACAAACGCCTCCTGTTTCACGCACTCTTCAGTATGTATCGCGCGCGGCCTCGTCTTGGATCATTTCGCGCCGCCATCGCTCGACCGTGGCGTGGTGAACCTCGAAGACGATCTCCTCCGGCAGGTCGTCTGGCGCGAACCAGCCGACCGCCATCGCGTCGTCGCCCGCCTTCGCCTCCCCCGCGACGCGCTCCGCGCGGTAGAAGACCATCACGCCGTTCTTGCGCGGGTCGTCGTGCCACGGGATCACCTCATAGAGACCGAGAATGCGGACGGTGAGTGCCGTTTCTTCCGCCAGTTCGCGCACTGCCGCCTCTGCCGGGTCCTCGCCGTAGTCCACGAAGCCGGACGGGACGTACCACGCGCCGCCGAAAGGCTCGATGCCACGCCGCGCCAGCAGCAACCGCCCGCCCTCGACCACAAGGCATCCGCTCGCAAGCGCCGGGCCGCGATAAAAGACGAACCCGCACGCGGCACACGTCGGGTACGGCGTTTGCTCGAAACCGCCCGTCGCGAAGGGCGTCCCGCACTTCGGGCAGTACCGCATTTCGGCCCAGAATGACACGCGCGTTGCTCCTCCCTCGTATACCGGCGCCCAGTCTATCACCGAGGGAAGGACTGAGGACTGAGATTGGGAGCGCAAAGCGCGTAGAACGTGACATAGTGCTCCATGCTTCTTGACAGTGGTGCGATAACACTTGGCATGGATACCGCATCGTTCACGCTCTACGACCTGCGGGTGACGGTCGTCTCCATCGAGGGGCGGTCGGTCTGCGGCCTCGCGGTGGGTGACTCCTTCGAGGTGACGGAGAGCAACCGGCTCCGCATCCCGGCGGGCAAACACTTCTGCCTCTACGCACTCGGTGCGGTGCTGCCACTCCTGTCCGGCTACCAGCGCGCAGCGCAGGCGGGCGACTGGATGACGCAGGAGAGTCTCGTCGCCTGCCCCGACCCGGAGGAGCGGCTCATCATGCGCATCGAACGGCTCGTCCCGCGCACCCTCCGCACCGCCGACCTGACGTAGGGGATGTTGAAAGGAGTCCGTGTGACCGGGCATAGGGAAGTGAGCATCGCGTTTCAGAGCAACAAGACGGTGGCGGAGTATGTGGCGCTGGCGTGCGCGGTCGAGGCGTATGGGTTCGACGCGCTGAGCGTGTACGGGGACTTGATGTTCCAACCGCCGATCGGGCCGCTGCTGTTGATGGCGCGGGCGACGACGCGCATCCGGCTTGGCCCCGCGAGCGTCAACCCGTACACGCTCCATCCCGTCGAGATCGCCGGGCAGATCGCGCTGCTCGACGCGGTCTCCGGCGGGCGGACGTACCTCGGGCTGTCGCGCGGGGCGTGGCTGGAATCGCTCGGCATCGCGCAGACGCGGCCCGTCGCGACGATGCGCGAGGCGGTCGCGGTCGTCCGTCACCTGCTGGCGAAGAAGCGGGAGGCGTTCGATGGCGCTGTCTTCCACCTGAGCGCGCACAACATCTTCCAGTACGACGTGCTCCGGCCCGACGTGCCGCTGATGATCGGCAGTTGGGGGCCGAAACTCGCCGCGCTCGCGGGGGAGGTCGCGGACGAGGTGAAGGTCGGTGGCTGCGTCAATCCGGCGATGGTTCCTGTGATGCGCGAGCGGATCGCCGTCGGCGCGCGACGGGCGGGGCGGGACGTGGACGCGGTCGGCGTCGTGCTCGGTGCGGTGACGGTCGTGGACGATGACGGTGCGGCGGCGCGACAGCGGGCGAAGGAGGAGGTCGCGCGCTATCTCCCGACCGTCGCAGGCCTCGACCCGACCGTGGCGATTGACCCGGAATTGCTGGCGCGGATGAAAACGGCGGGCCAACAGGGCGACTGGCACACCGCTGCCGCGCTGATTTCCGACGATCTGCTGCACCCCTTCGCCTTCGCCGGGACGCCCGCCGATGTCGTCGCGCACGCGGAGAGCATCTTCGCCGCAGGCGCGTCGCGCATCGAGTTCGGCACCCCGCACGGCCTGACCGATGCGCGCGGCATCCAGTTGCTCGGTGAGCAGGTATTGCCCGCGCTCTGTCAATGAATCTGCGGCAACGACCTGCACATCAATGCAGACAGCCATACTTCCGCATGATCGCGCGCAGGCGGTCGTGCGGGAGAGCGTGCGCCACGTTGCCGTCGCGGCCCGTCATCGTCTCCGCCGCGATGAGGGCGTTCAGCACCGCCTCCGCCGTCGCCTCGATGGTTGCCTGAAACAGGTCGTTGATCCGGGCGTCGTTGAGGAAGGCGCTCGTCAGCAGGGCGCGCTCCTCGAAACGGTCAACGCGGTTCTCCAGCGCGTTGGAAAAGGCGATCAGCAGGTCGCCGGAGCTGTGCGTCGCCGTCGCGCCGACCCTACCGAGGCCGAGCATCCCCCGGCGGCAGAGGCGGCCTAACTGCCGGTCGGTCAGGGGCGCGTCGGTGCCGATCACGACGATGATCGAGCCGTCGCGCCGCTCCTCTCGAGATGGTGCGTCGCGCTCCGGCAGCAGGTTAGTGATTTCCAGACCCACGGGCACGCCATCGACGAGCAAATCCTCGCGCCGCCCGAAATTCCCCTGCACGAGCGCGCCGACGGTGTACGGTTGCCCGCCGATGTCCACCACGCGGGACGATGTTCCGGTGCCGCCCTTGAAGCCGAAGAGCGTCATCCCCGTGCCGCCGCCGACATTCCCCTCCGCGACCGGGCCACCCGTCGCGCTGTCGAGCGCGGCGAAGACGTGTTCGCGCGTGACGTGCTGCCCCGCGACATCGTTCAGGAAGCCGTCGAACGTCTCCGCGACGACGGGGATGACGAAGTCCCGCGTGCCGAGCGAGGGTTCGTGCACCGTCAGCCATTCGACGCACCCCGTGTGCACCGCGCCGACGGAGAGCGTGTTCGTAATGAGGATGGGCGTCTCGATCAGGCCGTATTCATCCACCTGCGAGCGGCCCGTGATCTCGCCCGCGCCGTTGAGCACGGCGACGGAGGCGGGAACCATCCGCTGAAAGACTGAGCCGTCGTGCGGATGGATCGCCGTCACGCCCGTCCGCGCTGGCCCGTCACCGACGCGCAGCGGCCCCTCACCGTGGATCACCGTCTGCATACCCGACGCGCACGCCGGGCACATCCGTGATCGCGTTGTGCGGCCCCGTCGGTTGCGTGCCGATGGTGACGCTGAGATCGCGCAATCGTGGCTTAGCCATAGCATTCCCCCGTCACTGTATACCGGGCGGTGCATCGTCAATCCGCCGGCCACACGAGCAGCCTGCTGAGCAGATCATGCAACTCCCGCTGTTCCGGCTCGCTGAGTGGGGAGAATGTCTCCCGTTCCATCGCCTCGAGTAGCGCGTCCGCCTCCCGGAGGGTAGCATGGCCCGCCTCGGTCAGTGTGAGGTCGTTGAGGCGGCGGTCGTGCGCGTTGCGCCGTCGCTCGACGAGCCCGAGGCGCTCCAGGTCATCCACGATGGCGACCATGATCGCGCGGTCAATCCGCAGTATCCCGGCAATTGCCTGCTGCGACATTGGCCCTGCGTGCGCGAGCACGCCGAGAACGGAGTAGTGCCGCGTTTTGAAGCCGCGCGACAGGAGCGTCTGATCCAGGCGCTCCTGCACGTATTGGGCGACCTTGTACAGCACGATCCCCGTGTGATGCGCGATTGCGTCGGGCAGGGGCACGGGACGTTTCGGGGAAGATTTCATCGTAGACTCGCTCGTCGGACGGAGAGCAAATGGCGCCTGCGCCCAGTATACGATGATTGACAATACCAATGATTGAGACATACAATCTTTCTGAGCCATCGCGTCGTCGGTAGATCGTAGGAGAGAGGTGAATTATGGACGTTCGGGGCAAGGTCGCGCTGATTACTGGCGCCTCGTCGGGCATTGGATTGGCCACCGTGCGGCTGCTCGCGGAACGCGGGGCAAAGGTCGCCCTCGCCGCCCGCTCGCGTGACAAACTCGCCACCATCGCCGCCAAACTGCCCGCCGCGTTTGCGATTCCGACCGACATGGCGGATGAGGATTCCATCGCGAACATGGTGCAGCAGACGCAACGCCACTTCGGGCGGATTGATCTGCTTATTAACAACGCAGGGCAAGGGTACGACGCACCGATTGAGCAGATTGATCCGCACCAGTACCGTGCGCTGTTCGCGGTGAACGTGGTTGGGCCGCTCGTGGCGATGCAAGCAATGATCCCGATCATGCGACAGCAGGGCGGCGGGATGATCGTCGGGATCAGTTCCGGGACATCGCTGATGTACCTCCCCGGTATGGCCGCCTATTCCTCCACGAAGCGGGCGCTGAATGCAGTCTCCCTGACGGCGCGAGCGGAACTGGCGAAGGAGAATATCATCATCAGCGTGGTCTATCCGTATATCACGCTGACCGATTTCGCTAACAACATGGTCGCTGCGGCACGGAGCGGCGAGCAGCGCGGCCCTGAACCGGGGGGATGGCAGCCCCCGCCGCCGGACACAGCCGAGTACGTCGCGGGGAAAATCCTCGAAGTGATCGCGAGCGAAGAAGCGGAGCAGTACGCCCATGACTGGATGCGCAACGACGGATCGCGCTGAAACCCCCACATGTGGAGATGATGAGGGGAAGCAGCGGCTACGAATGGCTGGCTGTCGAATCCGCAGGATTGCGGGCAGCGAGATGTTCGTGAGATGCGGCCGTCTCCGGTGCGCGATGCCGATGTACGAGCTGCACCTTGTCCGGTGGGACGGTCACCAGGACAGCGGGGTAAGGCACGTCCATCTCCGGCGTCCACTGCCAATCGGCATTGTAGAACTCGACCTCGTACGCCTCGTAATCCCCGTACACCATCACAACCGCGCCTCGTCTACCCACCTTCACATTCGTCTCCGGCAACGGCGCGACGAGTTCGACGGTATCCAGTTTCTCAAACACATCGCCCTCCCTCTACGCCGGATATGCGGTCACGAAACGCGGGCGCCGCCCTCGTGGGGAAAGGGAGCGTCACTCAGTACTTAGCACTCAGCACTCAGCACTCTCTCCTACGCCTTGCCGATTGCCTGCTTGACGAGACCCGCGACATCGCCGGGGCGGATGGCGACGCGGATGCCCGCCGCCTCGAGCGCGGCCATCTTCTCCGCCGCCGTGCCCGTGCCGCCGGAGATGATCGCGCCCGCGTGGCCCATCCGCTTGCCGGGGGGCGCCGACTGACCGGCGATGAAGCCGACAACGGGCTTCGTCATCTGCTCCCTGACGTAGTGCGCCGCGACTTCCTCGTCCGTGCCGCCGATCTCGCCGATCATCACAACGGCGTCGGTCTCCGGGTCCGCCTCGAACAAGCGCAGGACATCAGTGAACGAGGTGCCGATGACGGGGTCGCCACCGATGCCAACCGCCGTGCTCTGTCCGAGACCTGCCTGCGTCAGCGCGTTGACGACCTCGTACGTCAGCGTGCCGGAGCGGGAGACGAGGCCGATGCGGCCCCGCGCGTGGATGAAGCCGGGCATGATGCCGACCTTCGCCTCGCCGGGGGTGATGAGGCCGGGGCAGTTCGGCCCAATCAGCCGCGTGCCGGATCGCTTGACGATCGCGTACGTCCGCACCATATCGGTGACGGCAACGCCCTCCGTGATGCAGATAACGAGCGGGATGCCCGCCGCGACCGCCTCCTCGATGGCGTCCGGCGCGCCGGGGGCGGGGACGTAGATGATGCTCGTGTTCGCGCCCGTCTCGCGCACCGCCTCGGAGACGGTGTTGAAGACGGGGACGCCGTGGACCTCACGCCCCTTGCCGCCGGGCCGGGTGCCCGCGACGACCTTCGTGCCGTACTCGACCATCTGGCCGGTGTGGAAGGAGCCGTGCTGCCCGGTGATGCCCTGGACGACGACGCGCGTCTCGGTGTTGACTAAAATGCTCAACCTGTAACTCCCCTCCTACTCGTGAGCGAATGCCCCGACCAATTGCCGGGGCATTCTCGCATGCATAGATTAGGCAGTCGATAGGTGGTTAGGGCGCCGATACTCAGCGAACTTGCCTTCTCGCTTCCTCATGCCCATCCGGTGTGAAGATAAATTGAACACGGAGATGCGTCGTCTCCGGATCGGCATGTGCATAGGGAACGAGCGAGAGATGGTGCAGTTGACCGTAGAAGGGATCGAGAATTTCCCCTTCATCGCCGCCAATTGCCGCACGATATTCCGCAAGCGGATAGCCCTTGTCCCCACGCGGTTCATCCATAAGCTTACCGAGATCGCCCCGACCGAAGGCGGAAACCTGCAACCGCACTGTGCCCGTGGCTAGTCCTTCGGTGAGGTAAGGCTTGATGCCAGTGGGGCTGCGGATGTCATCCGGTTTGATATGGGAGATGCGAATTATCGGTCGCGGGTCGATGGATTCGCGTGGCGATCTGCTTGGTCGTTCCCGTTGTGCTTCCAAACTCGCCATGAAATGGCCTACAACCCGCACGCGCGTCCGATGAGGATCAAGATGTGCGTATGGAGAGAGGTCTATACGGAACTTTTGCCCGGTATTATAGTGCGTCATCTCGCCGATATCGCCGCCATATTTCGCTCGCCACTCGGCGAGCGTCTCCCCGCCCGGCCAGACCGTGCCATCCAATCCCTTGACGGCATAGTTCGGATCGCCATCCGCGAAGAGTGATACCTCGAAGAATGCGATACCGGGGATGCGTTGCGTCGCTTCCCAGTGTGCCAATGCCTCGCCACTGAGTGGTTTACCATCCAGTCCTGTTGGCACGGGCGGCTTGTATGGCTCCGAGACGGACATCGCTACCGCCTCGGCAGTCTCATCTCGCACCGCAAACGAAATAGGCAGCGTCGTTGCGGCGACGCCAGCAGCGGCTTTGACGACGACGCGACGTGAAAGCGGCTTCGCCATGCCAATTCCTCCCTCGCATGATGGATATTTTGTAGAGACTCGCAGTATGACATGCCCTATACCACGCGGGGAAGCGCATCGTCAACTACCGCGATGTTCCTTTCGCCGCCGCGACCGCCAGCCGCGCCGCTTCTTCCATCGTCTCCGCCGATTGCAGGTTCGCGCTGGCGAGGATGCGTCGCCCTTCCTCCGCGTTCACACCGGCCAGTCGCACGATAATCGGTATTTGCGTCGGCACCTGCTCCAGCCCCGCGATCAGCCCCTTCGCCACCTCGTCGCCGCGTGTGATGCCACCGAAGATGTTGAAGAAGATCGCGCGCACCTTCGGGTCCGCGAGGATCAGACCGAGCGCCTTCGCGACCTGCGCGGCGTTCGCGCCGCCGCCGACATCGAGGAAGTTGGCGGGTTCGCCGCCTTCGACTTGCAGGGCGTCCATCGTCGCCATCGCCAGCCCCGCGCCGTTGACGACGCAGCCGACGTTGCCGTCCAGCTTGACGAAGGAGATGCCGGAGGCCTTCGCCTCCAGTTCGGTGGCGTTCTCCTCCGCCATATCCCGCAGGGACTCGTCCTGCGGGTGCCGGAAGAGGGCGTTGTCGTCCAGCACCATCTTGGAGTCGATCGCCAGCCAGCGGCCATCCTCGGTGCGGATCAGCGGGTTGATCTCGACGAGCGAGGCGTCCTCCGCGATGTAGGCGCGGGCGAGCTTCTTGACGATCTCCACGAAGTCCGCGATGGCGTTCGGCTCGATGCCGAGGGCGAAGGCGAGATTGATTGCCTGGTAATTCAGCAGCCCGCGCACCGGGTCCACCGGGACGCGGAGGATTGCATCGGGGTTCGTGTGCGCCACTTCCTCGATCTCGACGCCGCCCTCCGCCGAGGCCATGACGATGATCTGGCGGTTCGCGCGGTCCAGCGTGATACCAACGTAGTACTCGGCGGCGATGCTCACGCCGGGGACGACGAGCACGCGGTTGACGACGTGGCCGCGAATGTCCATGCCGAGGATGCGCCCCGCGACCGCACGCGCCTCATCCGGCGACTTGGCTAATTTGATGCCGCCCGCCTTGCCGCGCCCGCCGGAATGCACCTGCGCCTTGACCGCGACCGTGCCGCCGAGCGCGCGCGCCGCCTCCGCCGCCTCATCTGGCGTCGTCGCGACCTGCCCGGCGTTCAGCGGGATGCCGTAGCGACCGAGGATGTCCGCCGCCTGATACTCGTGGATATTCACCCGTGCTCCCCCTTCAGGATCGTGCGATGCACCGACACTCATGCGGCCCGCATTCTCGCACGCGCGGCGGGCGGGCGTCTATCCGTGGGGGCATTGGCCTTGCATAGAGAAAGGTGTGTCGGTACACCGATAGAAAGGCTTGTTTGCACATGGCAACGACAGAACTGCCGCAGTTTACGGCGGCGCAGAATGAACTGATCCAGCAGGAACAGGCGCTGCTCCGGCGTCTGGAGGACGTGATGGAGCGGTTCCCCGGCGCGGCGGAGGACCGGACGACGATCCGCGATGTCTCCCGCGCGCTCGACGACCTCTTCTCCGTCGTGATCGTCGGGGAGTTCAACGCGGGCAAGAGCGCCTTCATCAACGCGCTCCTCGGCCAGTCGGTGATGGAGGAGGGCGCGACGCCGACGACGACGCGCATCAACATCCTGCGGGCGGGCGAGACGACGACGCAGCGGATCGACAGCGACGGATTCGTCGTCGTCACGCACCCCGCGTCCTTCCTCGGGCAGGTGACGGTCGTGGACACGCCGGGCACGAACGCCGTGATCCGCGAGCACGAGGCGCTGACGCAGCAGTTCATCCCGCGTGCCGATTTGATCCTCTTCGTGACGAGCGCGGACCGGCCCTTCTCCGAGAGCGAGCGGCAGTTTATGACGGAGATCCGCGCCTGGGGGAAGAAGGTCGTCATCATCGTCAACAAGGTGGACCTGCTCTCGGATGCCGACCGCGAGAAGGTGCTCGCCTTCGTGCGGGAGCAGGTGCGCACCCTGCTTGGCTTCGAGCCGGAGATCTTCCCGGTCGCCGCGCGGCTGGCGTTCGCGGCCAAGCAGTCGCCACCGGGCGAGGTGCGCGACACGCTCTGGGCGCGCTCCCGGTTCGCGCCGCTCGAACACTACGTCATCGAGACGCTCGACATCGCGCATCGGCTGCGCCTGAAACTCCTGTCGCCGCTCGGCGTCGCGGAGCGGGTGATGGGCCGGTACCGGGACGCGGCGGACGAGCGGCTGCGGCTGCTTTCCGGCGACCGCGAGACGCTGGCGCGCATCGAGAGCCAGCTGGCTGTCTACCGCGCTGACATGGAACGCGATTTCGCGTACTACCTGACGATGGTGGATAACGTCGTCCTGCAACTCGTCGCGCGCGGGGATAAATTCTTCGCGGACACGCTGCGCCTGGGTCGCATCCCGGACTTGCTGAACAGCGAGCGCACGCGCGGCGCATGGGAGCGCGAGGTCGTGCTCGACACGCCGCTGCAGATCGACGGCATCGTGCAGGCGTTGATCGACTGGATGGTCGAGCACGACCTGCGGACATGGCAGGCGGTGACGGAACTCGTGCGACGGCGACAGACGGTGCAACCGAACACGGAGATGATCGGCGAGGTGTCGCAGCAGTTCGCCTACGACCGGCAGGCGCTCCTCAACTCCGTCGGCGCGCGGGCGCAGCATGTCGTCCAGCGATACAACGCCTCCGGCGAGGCCGCGCGGCTCTCGCGCGAGGTGCAGTCCGCCGTCCTGCAGGCGGGGCTGGTGCAGGTCGGCGCGGTGGGGCTTGGTGCGGCGGTTGTGGCGGCGGCGACAACCGCGCTGGCGGATTTCACCGGCCTGCTCGCCGCCACGATGGTCGCAGCGCTCGGCCTCGTCATCCTCCCGGCCAAGCGGCGGCGGGCGCAGCAGCAATTTCACGCCCGCACGGAGGAGTTGCGCACGCGGCTCGTCGCCACGCTGCGCGAGCAGTTCGCGCACGAACTCGACCGCTCGCTGACGCGCATCAGCGAGGCGGTCACGCCGTACACGCGCTTCGTACGCGCGGAGGCGGAGCGGATGGAGAGCGTGCGCGGCGACCTCACCGCGTCGCAGGGCGAGATCGACCGCATTCGGTACGCGATCGACGCGCTCGTCCCGGAGGTCGGCGCGGGGCCTGCCGCGTCACCGATGCCGCGTGACCCGTCCCTGCAGAGCCAGCCATCGGGCCTGCCGCCCGGTGTCCCGGCTCCCGCCGTCTCGGAGCGACGTGCACCGCAGTCGGTGCAGCCATTCGTGTAGAATGGCACGCATGGAGACCTTCGCGGACAGACGACGTGCCTTCGGCGAACGGCAACGGCGATTCCTCGCCGTGATCGGGCCGTGCCTGATCGCCGCCTTCGCGATCCTCGTGCTCGGCGCGGGGTCGCGCGTCCGTGGGCTGCCGTTCCCGCTCCCCGCCGCCGCGCTGCTCGGCGCGCTCGCCGTTGCCCTGATGGTCGTCGATCAGGATCGACCGGGGCCGAAACTCTGGCTCTACAGCCTCCTCTGCGCGCTCGTCTTCATCATCCTCGTTGTGCTCTGAGCGCTGGTCAGAACTGCCCGGGGAAACCGAATGAACCGCAAAGACGCAAAGGACGCAAAGGAACGCAAAGAAGGGCACAAAAGGAGGGCGGATAAAGAATTTTGGATTCTCTTCGCGTTCTCTGTGTCTTTGTGCCCTTTGCGTCGATCCGGTTTGGCGTCCTTGCCGACATGGGTGTGCTATGCTTGCCCCGCCGTGTTGTGGGAATGGATTGAGGAGGCGACGGATGCGCACGAACACCGCCAAGCAAAAGATGCTGCAAGGGAAGCCCGTCTTCGGGTACTCGCTCGGTCTCGGCTCGCCGCTCGCCGCTGAGGCGCTGGCGAGCACGGGCATCGACTTCATCCTGCTCGACAATCAGCACGGCTCCTTCGGCCCGGACTCGACGATCGCCTGCTTCATGGCGATGGCGGGCGGTTCCGCGATCCCGATGGCGCGGGTGGCGCGCAACGACTACACGATGATCGGCCGGTTACTCGATGAGGGCGCGATGGGTATCGTCGTCCCGATGGTCCACACAGTGGAGGAGGCGCAGAACGCCGCGAGCTACTGCCGCCTCCCCCCGGTCGGGACACGCTCGTGGGGCTGGGGCCGCGCCGCGCGCTACGGGAACGATTACCCCGATCACATCAACGACGAGGTCTTTGTCGCGGTGCAACTGGAGAGCATCACGGCGGTCGAGAACGCGGAGGCGATCATGTCCGTCCCCGGCGTCGATGGCTGCTGGGCAGGCCCGGCGGATATGGCCCTCTCGATGGGCATTCACCCACGCGATGCTGCGAACGACGACCGGCACATCCGCGCGCTGGAGCGCGTCGTCGCGGCGTGCCGGAACACGGGAAAGATCGCTGGCCTCTCATGCAGCAGCCCGGAGGAGATGGTGCGGCGTGCGGCGCAGGGGTTCCAGTTCGTCACGGGTGGGAGCGATCTCGGCTTCATGCTCGCAGGCGCGGCGGCGGGCATCAAGACGCTCGGCCTCTAGCGACGCACACAGCAAACGACTGCCGTCATCTTGCGCGCCTGTGTTATGCTGGATAATCCAGAGAACAGGGATAACAAGCAACGGAGGGGCAGGATGGCGGTTGCTCTCGTACGTCCGGTAGCGCTTCGGCCGCTCCGGCTCAGCCCGACGAGCCTGCACCGCTGGCGCGAGTGCCCGCACGCCTACTGGCACGCCTATGTCCGCAAGAGTCCGGCGGAGGTGATCTTCAACCGCCCGATGGAGCGCGGCGGTGCGATCCATAATGTGCTGCGCGCCTGCTTCGAGAATGTGCAGGCGGCGGGTGAGTTCCCGGACGATCTCGCCGCGCTCGCGCGGGAATTCCTGCCATCCCACCGCTACCCGGACAATGCGATGTGGCACGAAGACCTGCAATGGATCACCATGCTGGCGGATGCATACCTCGGCTCGCTTTCCGTATCGCAGTCGCGGGCGCATCTGCTCGCGCTGGAATGGACATGCAGCTACACACACGCGGCGTACCCGTCGTTCACCCTTTCCGCTCGCGCCGACCGCGTGGTACGGCTGGCGGATGGGCGGTACCGCGTCATCGAGTACAAGAGCGGTAAGCCCGACACGTATGACCTCGTGCAGATCGCCGCGCTGCACCTCTGCGTCGCGCATGCAATCCATTGTGACGACGCGATGATCACCGTCTCGACCGTCTTCCTGCGGACGAACGACGAGCGGGAATGGGTCTTCGGCCCAGGGATCGGAGAGTATCGCGCCCGGATCATCGACATCGCGCACGAGATTCGCCTCGCCCTCGCGGACCAGACACGCTTCGTGCCAACGCCGGGGCCGTTCTGCCGCACCTGCCCGTACATCGGGTCCTGCCCCGCCGCGCCCGACGAGTACCAGTGAGCGGACGCAACGAAACGCCCCGACCGTAGTGGCCGGGGCGTTGGATGTCCGTTGTGACGCGAGAGATGGGGTAGGTGAGGCGCGCTGATCCTTGCTCTCAGGCTGTTACGTGTTACGCGACGTTCGAACCGCGGCGCATGAAGCGCGGCAGGCGCACCTTGGACCGCTTCTCCTCGCTCATCGGCGCGGCGTCCGGGCCGTAGAAGGCGCGGCGATCCGCGATCGCCTCGTTCTGCCTGATCTCACGAACCATCGCTGCGGCCATTGCGGCAGTCTCAAACATGATAGATGTCTCCTTTTCTGTCATCTGAGCGGCAAACCATCGTGCCGTTCATTCGATACAACGCAACTGGTACCACATTTGTTCCAATTTTCACAAGCGAATCGTGCGAAATTTCACGATCTTTTCGCTCACCGCCCGTGCTTTGCACATCGTGAAGTGATTCACAATCAGCGTGCACGAGCGGGGGTGGATATTCCTGTACAATGCGCCAATGAATACGGAAACGTCGCTCTCGCTGGTTTCATCGGATGCGTACGACCGCCTGCTGCCACTCGTGCCGGACGAGCCGTGGGCATCGGCGGCGCGGGCAGCACTCCTCACGGGCCACGCAACGGCGTATGCCGATGATGCGAGCCACCCAACTGTCGTTGCCGCCGGTACCACGACACCGGAGGGGCAGGCGCTCTTCCTGTTCGGCGATGCGGACAGCCCCATGCTGGCGGCGTTCGTCCGCGCGCGGATCGGCCCGGTGCGCTTCGTCGCCGCCGACCCGATCCGCGCGCGTCTACCGGAGTGGCGGCCGGATGCGACGCCCCGGCAGCGCGCGAGGTTCACGCTGCCGTCATCGGGCGCGGGCGCGGCCTTCGCGGTGCTGCCGCCGGGCGGGGTGCGCCGGTTGCGCCCCGCCGATGCGCGCCACCTGGCGGCGTTCCCCGCCTGGCTCTGGGCGGCGTACGGATCGCCGGACGTGATGCTCCGTGAAGGGATCGCGTACGCGCGCTATCTGCGCGCCGAACTCGTCGCCATCGCCTGCATCGCCGGATCGACCGAGCGGTACGACGCGCTCGCCGCGTATACCATCGAGCGAACGCGCCGTAATGGCTTCGCGCACGAATGCGCCCGGCGATTGATCGGCGCAATCGTCAACGAGCGCGGGCGAGCGCCCGTGCTCCCGACCGGCGCGGAGAATGGAGCCGCAGTGGCGCTCGCCAGTTCGCTCGGCATGACTGAGCGCGCGAATCAGATCGTGTACGACCTCGCATGAGCGCCAACCCACTGCTCGTCCTCGCCTCCGCCTCGCCGCGACGCCGGGAACTGCTCGGATTGTTCGGCGTCGCCTTCACCGTCGATGCGAGCGGTGCGGACGAGACACCGCCGGATGGTGCGACGCCCGAAGAGACCGCGCGCTCCCTCGCCCTCGTCAAGACGCGCGAGGTTGCGGCGCGGCACCCCGGCACGTATATCCTCGGCGCGGACACCCTCGTCACCATCGACGGCCTGCTGCTCGGCAAACCACGGGACGCGGCGGATGGCGCGCGGATGCTCCGGCTGCTGCGCGGTCGGGCGCATCGCGTGCCAACCGGTGTCGCGCTCATCGCCCCGGACGGCGCGGAAATCTCGCTCGTCGAGACCGCAACGGTGACGATGCACCCATACACGGAGGTCGCCATCGGCTCCTATCTCGCCACCGGCGAGCCGTTCGACAAGGCGGGGGCGTACGCCGTGCAAGGCGCGGGCGGCGCGCTGGTCGCGTCCGTCGCAGGCTGCTATACCACCGTTGTCGGCCTGCCGCTCTGCCGCGTCGCAACCATCCTCGGCGACGCAGGATTCTCTTTCGCGATAAATCCAACAGCTGGATGCGTGGCGGGGCAGAGATGCGCGCTCAATCCCCGAACAGGAGCGAATTAGTCGCACGGGCTTTCCGGCCTGCGTCCTCGCAAAAAGCCCACGCGGCCATGCCCCTACGACGTTTCGCGCGCCGTATCGAGTGAACCGGTTCCCCCCGTGTCGGCGTTGGACTCGGGCGGGGCGCAGATGCGGCGGCAGAGGGCGGTGAGGGTGGCGAGGGTGAGGTCCGGCACCTCGTCGCGGCTGCGCGGCTCCTGAATGGCGTGCGGGCCGCGCCGGATGCGGATCGCGAGCATCCCGACCTTCTTCGCGGGCGCGATGTCGTAGTCGAGGCGGTCGCCGATCATCGCCGCCTCCTTCGGGTCGCAGGCGGCGCGTTCGAGGGCGTGCTGAAAGATCTGCGTGTCCGGCTTGCCGAAGCCGAGTTCGCCGGAGAGGCACCAGAGGTGCACCGACTCCCCGAACCCGGCGATCTCCGACCACTCGCGGATCGTTGCGGGCTGATTGGCAATCACGCCGGTGCCGAACCGCTTCGCGAAGGTCTCCATCGTTGGCTTCGCCTCGTTGTACGGCGGCGTCGGGCGGGAGAGGCTCCGCAGTTCGTGCTGCACCGCCATCGCCGTCCGCTCATCCACGAGGCGGCTGAGTGCGCCGCGCATGACGTGGCGGTCGTACGACGCGATCGCCGCGTCCCACGCGCTGCGGACGGCCGCGAGCGGCACGCGGTGCCCCCGGAGCGCGAGCAACCGGACGATCTGCTTGCGCGTCTGCTCGTCGGCGAGCGTCTCGTCCATCAGCACGGAGCCGACATCGAAGAAGAGCCAGCGCACGCGGTGCAGGCGGTTCTCCAGCGCGCTCGTGTCGCGCAGACGACGGGGCAGCAGATCCGGGCGGTTCGGCGGGATGCTCATGCGGACGGCGCCACTGCGTCCACCTCGATCTCGACGCGCATCGCGGGGTCGATCAGCGCGGCGACCGCGAGCAGCGTGCTGCACGGGCGAATCGCGCCGAACGCCTCCTTGAGCGCGGGCGCGATCTCCATCCAGTCGTGGATATCGACGAGGTAGACGCGATAGCGCACGACATCCGCGAGCGACGCGCCCGCCTCCTCCAGCGCCCAGCGGATGTTGGCGAGAATTTGCACCGTCTGGTCGCGCGCACTCCCCACGCCAACGAGCGCGCCCTCCTTCATCGCGGTCGTGCCGGAGGTGTACACGAGGTTGCCGACCCGCACCGCGCGCGAGTACCCGACGCGCTCCTCCCACGGCGTCCCGGACGAAATATTCACTCGCTCGCGGGCTTGCTCTGCCATTGATTCCCCCATTGCGAGTCTTTCTACCCCTCACGAACGATCAGTACATCCAACAGGGTATCGACCCGACGAAAGTCGCTATCGTTCGTTGCCAAGAGTTGCACGCCTTCATTGAGAGCGGTAGCGACGTGGATGGCGTCATGCCCTTTCAAGCCGTATTGAGCCATGAGATCAATGCTCTGACGCCAAAGCGGCTCGCGGAATGGAACTTCAAATATCTCCGCGAATTTCTGCCTGAAGAGTGCAAATTGTCGCAGGCCGAAGTCCATCCACTCATGGCGCACATGTGCGTCTACTCCCCATCGGTGCAGCCGATACCGTTGTCGCAGGTCTTCCGGCACTTGTTGCCTTGTTGCGAGTTTACGAATCGCTTCACCGATTTCCAGGTACGCAATCTGCGAAAAGTATACGCGACTGTTTTCGGTGACGAGCCGAGCGATAAAGGCGTTCGATGTATGCCAGTTAGGCGCCCCGGTGATGAGTACGTCAACGATCAGGCTGGTGTTGAGATACACATCGGCAAACGTCCGTGTCGCACTCATGCTGAATCGACAGCACCGGGCGCCTCATCGGCCCCTTCATCTGTTTCTTCCTCATCGCGGCGTCCAAGCAATTCAAGTGTGTCGATATAGCCCGCGACGCGCAATTTAGAAACAAAGGGTATTGGCGATTCGTCAGCCCGCCGATGATAGACCACGTCAGGGTCACGTCTGAGCGCGTCTAAGCGTTCCTCGGTCAGCGGCTGATATTTTGTACGAACCATGGCGACACTCCTTTTACGCTCAGACAGTATACCTGATCGCACTGTATCAATGGCGCTGTCACCTGAGGAAAGACGCATGCGATCAGGAAAGGCTGTCGTGCCAGAGGAGGAAGTGCAGGCCGACATTGCCCATCTCGACCTGCCAGGCGGGCGCGTTGTCCGGCGTGAAGGTGAGGACGCGCCGCTCGAACGCCTGCATCAGCACGTCGCGTGTTTTACCGCCGACCGTTGTCTTCGTCCAGTACGGCTCGGTGATCGGGAGGCCAAGGAGCATCTGCCAGTTCGCGGGGAGTGTCTGCATCCAGTTCGCGAAAACATCGGGAATGTTGTGGCCGAGCGTCGCGTCGTACTGCGCCACCGTCGCGTAGCCCGCACGGGTGGGGTCGTCGCCCACACGCCCGGTGCTGTCAATCGTTGCGCTCACGGGCTGGCCGACGCGGCTGGAGACGCGCCGGTCCTTCGCGAGGTCGCCGAATGAGGCGACGCTCCAGAGGGTTGCATAGGTCGGGCAGGCGTCGTTATTCGTTGCGTCCCCCGCGACGGGGATAGTCGCCGGGCGGTACGACTGCGCCGCAGTATTCCCCACCTGCACGCCGCCGCTGACCATCTCCGTCACGAGCAGGCCGTTGGAGACGCCGCTTGTCGCGTTATTCAGCTCCATCCGCGCCTTGTCGAAGTAGAAGACGGTTCGCATCCCGCCGGGGGATTCGGCGTACGGCTCCATCCGCGTCGTGACGACCTCCGGCCCGTATAGCCACGACCGCACGACCTTCCCCACCGCGACCGGGCCATCGCCCGCGCCCCACGCTGCGCCGATGACGCCCGTTGCCGCCTTGACGCCACTCGGGAGCGGGTATCCCGTCGATGTGGCGGGCGCGGCGGGGAAGACGGGCAATGCGCGCGTCGATGGGGATTGCATGCTCTTGCTGATCGTCGATGCATTGGTCGGGGAAACGGTGGCTGCCGCCGTTGGCGCTGCTGTCGCCGTCACCGTCGGTGAGACGGTCGTCATGGGGGTCGGCGTGACCGTTGGCGTCGATGAATGTACAGCCGTGGTCGGCTTCGGGGTCGATGTTGGCGTGCTCGACGGGGCGGGCACGGCGCCGGGCAGAACGATGTCGGTGTCGCCCGCGCCCTTGGTGCGGAATGCCCAGGTGCGGGTAAAGGATTGCCCGCTCGCCGTGCCGGTGACGGTCACTTTATAGTCCGTGCTCGGCTGCATCGGCTCCTTGGTGGCGATCAGATCCGTGTTGCGGGAGAGCCAGCCCGTGCCCGTCACGGCGAAGGAGGGGACGGCCTGCCCATTGGCGGTGATCGTCGCGCTCGCGAAGGCGACGCTACCGGCGTTGTACTTGAGGGTGATCGGGGAGCCGACGGGGTAGGAGACATTGCCGAACGCATTGGGCGATTCGCCGGAGAAGGACGTGCCGATGCCGGACGCGCCATCCGGCGGCCATTGCTCCCACGCGGGGTCGGCGGTCGCGTTCCACTCCGGCGCGCCGAGATCGAGCACGTCCACCTTCACGCTGTCGTTGACGACGCCGAAGCCGATGTGGATGTAGCGCGGGTCCAGCAGCGTCAGGCGGTGATTGATCGTGCCGATGTACCAGTCCAGCGAGGTCAGTTGGTTGCCCGTCAGACTCATGTTCTCGTTGACGTTCCGGCTCGGGTAGCCCGCCGCCTGCGCCCGCGCGAAGAAGTCCTCGCCCGTGAAGCCCGGCAGGCCCGGCTTCTCATCGTGGATGCCGACGCCACCGCTGCCGTTGTTCAATTTGTAGTAAAGGGCGTGCGCCTGCGCCGACTGGTCGAGCGCGGGGTGGCGCGTCAGCGGCGCGACCCCGATTGCCGCCCGCCATTGGTTGACACGAGCGAGCGCGGCGGCGCGCTGCGTTTCGAGGTCATCCGCCGCCTGCGTGACCGAGCAGAGGGGGACGAGCAGACCACAAAGAAGCAGCGCCGCGCCCGTCAAACTCACCCGCAATGATCGCCGCATAAACCAGCCCAATCCCTCACCATCGATGCGTGCCGTGGCGGGCATCATAGTCCGTGCGCGGCGCGCGCGCAACTTTGTTTCTGCCCGCGCGCACCTTGACGCCGGGCCGGACCCCGACCCAAACTGTGCTATGGTAACGTGGGGTTGGAGGCGACATACCGATGAACGATGAACAATGATGCGCGGCGGTCACTCCGACGCGCGATACGCACCAAATACGCCACTGGCTTGAAGCGCGGGGTTCGTCCCCGCCGCTCGGTTCGCGCCATGCGGCTCGAAGCCGAACTTCTCCCCAGTGTGAAGGCGGCTGCGGCTCAGCCAACCGCCGCTGTCACGCCGCGCCGCCCGATTGCGCGGTGGGTGCTGCTGCTCGGCGTGGTGCCGCTCCTGCTCATTGGCGTGGTCGGGGCCTCCCTTATCAATGTCGTCGTGCATACGGAGCGCGCAACCGGGAAGATCGTCCAGCCCCCGTTGCAGCGGGGCGCGGACGGGCTGGAACCGCAAGACACCGGCGCGGCGAACGCGCGCGGGGGTGCCGCGCCCCTCCCGACGGCACTCCCGAGCCTGTCGCGCAAGGAGCCGTTCACCTTTCTGCTCGTCGGGGTGGACGCGCGCGAGGGCGACACGCAGTCGCAGTCGGACACGGTCATCCTCGTCTACATCGATCCGTCGGAGAAATCGGCGCATCTCCTCTCCATCCCGCGCGATCGGGAACTGCACACCCTGATTCTGCCCGATTGCCCGCCCGAAGACGACACGCTCGGTGATTCCGTCCGCACAGATTTCCAGTCCGACCAATGGGCCAGCCTCGCGAAGCTCGGGGCCGAGATGCGCGGCAACGCCATCACCCAGTTCTCGCTGGTGTCCTACATCACGAACAGCAACACCAGCGCGGGCTTCTATTCATTCGTCGACTGGGCCAAAGTCGGGGAGTACATGAAGCAGTTCTCGCCGAAGGAGAACAAGGACGCGCTCCGCTCCCAGACGCAACCGGGGACGAACCTGAATGCGAAGATTGTCGTGGAGAACGGCACGCGCAACGGTGGCCTTGCGAACCGATGGGCGACCACCCTCGGTCAGCAGAGCTACATGCGGACGAGTTTCATCGACGCGCCCACGAATGTGAAGGGCACCGTGCGCACCGCGAAGGTCTACGCCCTCCATGGGGACGAGCAGACCGCGCGCGCAATTGCACAAACTCTGAACCTGAAGCCCGAGCGCGTGCAGACGACGACCAAGCGCCCACCCGAAGCGCCCTCGGACTTACCGGGCGACACGGATATCCTCGTCGTGCTCGGTGACGATGTGCTCGAACCGGGCTAATCCTCCGCCATAGGGATTGTGATGGGATAGAGGCGTGCCAATGTCGTGTACGCCTTATCCATCCCGAGACGAAAATCGTCAAAACTACCGTGGCAGAGGACTAGTTCGGTGGCATAGGCTTCAGCCTGCGTCCCTGATTCGTAAAGGGATCGCAGGCTGAAGCCTACGCCACGGGGACTTATCGCAGCACCTGGTCGGGGCGTTCCCGCAGGATGCGCTCGGCCTCCGCGATGATGCGCCGCACGATCTCCCCCGCCGGTTCGATGGCGTGGATGAGGCCGACAGCGTTGCCCGCGCGGGTCGGGGCGATCCGCGCGTCCTCCTCTTCTCGCGCGCGATCCAGTTGCGCCCGCAGTTCCGGGCGTCGCGCGGCGAGTGCGTCGGCATCGTGCCCGTGCCACGCATCGGTGTAGTCGTTGCGGACGACGCGGTCGCCGATTCCCGGCGGGAAGGCCGCCTGATTGACGATGTCGTACGCCTTCGTCAGCACCGTGTCGTCCGTGCTCGCCGCGACGACGCGCTCCTTCACCCACTCGCCCCCGGCCGCCTCGACGCTCGCGACGAAGCGTGATCCCATCCAGACGCCCTCCGCACCGAGCATGAATGCCGCCGCGAGGCCGCGACCGTCCGCGATGCCCCCGGCGGCGATCACCGGAATGCTGCCCGCGACATCGACGACCGCCGGGATGAGGGGCAGCGCGCCGCTGTAGCCGGTGTGACCGCCCGCCTCCGTGCCCTGCGCGGCGATTGCGTCGACGCCCGCCCGCGCCGCGATCTGTGCCTGTGCGACCGTCTGCACCTGCGCGATCATTAGGAGGCCGGCATCATGGATCGGCACGACGAAGGGGGTCGGGTCCGCGAAGGAGTGCGTGATGACCGGGACGCGCTCGGCAATGGCAACCGCCGTTAATTCCGCCACGCCGGGGCGCGAGGAGATGAAGCCGACGCCGAAGGGGTGATTCGTCCGCTCCCGCACCGCGCGAATCTGCCCGCGCAGCCACTCCACGTCGCCATTGGAGCCGCCGATGATGCCGAGGCCGCCCGCCGCCGAGACCGCTGCCGCGAGTTCGGCGTTCGCCGTGCCCGCCATCGGCGCGCTGAGAATCGGGTGCTCGATGCCAAGCAGGTCGCAGAGCCGCGTGTGAAGCATCGGTCGCCTCCTGAGCATGGTCCTTCGTCACGCGACGATTATACGCAATTGCACCGGGTTTCGCTGTGCGATACTGCACCATCGTTGTTGTGCCCGCGCCGTCTATGGATTGTTGGGGGAGATGCTTCAGAATCATCGTGGCCCGAGCGGATGGACGCTCCTGCTTGCCGGGCTGGTCCTCCTGCTCACGGGAATTGTCATCGTCGTTGCGCGACTGCACAGCCCGACGCCGGGCGTCGTGATCGTCGCGGCGGGGGGCATCATCGTCGGGTTCCCGCTGATGATCGGTGGCATCCTCGCGCTCGTCTCGCGCCCGGTCTGGATCGAGGGGACCGTGGTCGATGCCCGCTGGACAATCGCGGGGGCGCGGCGGGTCGGCGTTGTCGTGCTGGACATCGCGGAGCCGGACGTCTTGTCCGTCCATCTCGATCATGCGGTCTTCACGCAACTCGCCATCGGTGATTGCGTGCGCGTGCAGCATAACAGCCTGAACCGCACGCAGGTCTACCAGGTCGAGGTCATTGGCCACGCCAACACAGGCACGAAGCGCCACTGAGACGACAAGGGGCCAAACCGGATTGACGCGGAGGACGCATCTGCCCAGAGGGCACCCGGCAGAGAACACGGAGAACACAGAAGATTACTTTTCCTCCTGTTCTCCCTCTGCGATCTCTGCGCCTCTGTGGTTGAGGTGTCCAGAGCCGGATTCCATTCCCCTCCCCTCTCCATCGCCCGGAGATCACGACGTGTGTCAGTCCCATTCGGCGATGGAGAGGGGAGGGGAATGGTTGTGCATATTGACTCTTGGACTGTTACGGGGCGCTCTCGCGTGCGAGGACTTCCTTCAGCCGGTAGTACGCCTCGCGCGGGGTCATGGCGTCCATGCTCTTGCCGGTCGCCGCCTCGACCGCGCGCCGGTCGGAGTACCCCTTGCTGCGCGCCCATCGCCAGAACGATGTGGTGGAGATCATCGCCATCTCCATGTCGTCCGCGCTTTCCTCCTCTGGTTCCTCGGCGCGGGGCGCGGGGCGCGGCGCCAGTGCGGGCATCGGCGGCGCGGCGCTGGGGATGACAGGCGTCGGTGTTGCAAAGGATCGTCCCGCCGCCAGCGTCCGCCCACTGCGGCGGATTGGTGTCGGTGGCGCCGGTTCCTCGGATGCGGGCGGTTCCGGCGCCGGTGTTGGTGGCGCGACGGGTGAGGGGGTCGCCTCGCGCGCCCGGCTCAACCGCTCGGGGCGGAGGGGCCGCTCAGTCGGGGCGAGGCGGGGCGCTTCCACGGCCGGTTCCGCACGCTCGATTCGTTCGGGGCGAAGGGGCCGCTCCGGTGCCGGTGCTGGCGCGGATGGAGCGGCGAAACGGCCTGGTTGTTCCGGTCGCTCGGTGGGTTCGGTCGGTTCCTGCTGTCGCGCGAAACGCTCCGGTCGCTCAGCACGCTCCGGCGCGCGCGCGATTCGTTCGGGCCGTTCGATGGGTTCGGGCGTGCGGGCGATCCGCTCAGTGGGTTCGAGTGCGCGCGCCGGTCGCTCAATCCGCTCCGGTCGTTCCGTTGGTTCCTGCTGCCGCGCGATCCGTTCGGGGCGGAGGGGAGCGGACGACGGTGCGGGCGGTGTGGGTGTCGGCGGGGCGGGTGGTGGCGTCGTGACTGCGGGGAGCGCGATCGGTTCTGCGGGGCGTGGCAATGGCGCGGGGAGCATGTCGGCGGCGAGGGCGGGGTCGTCCTGCCCCTCCGCGAACTCCGTGCCGTAGCCGAGTGCGGTGAGCGCGCGGCCAATCGCTTTCGTCTCCGCCTTCTCGATGAAGTCGCCGGAGTCGTTCGCCGTCTCGCTCCCGTGACCGACCGCGATGCCGCCGCTCGGGAGCGTGACGGTCGCCTTGAAGATCGCACCCTTCTCGCCGAGTTGCAGCGCTTCGGTGATCACCTGCGCGTCCGGATGGTCCGCGCGGAGCCAGAGCAGTCGCGCCGCGACCGGCAAGTACGTCTGCTGTCCGCCGCCGCGAACTTTGATCGTCCGCAGGTACTTCGTCGCGTCGAATCGCTTGCCCGTGTCCAATCCCACTCCCCTTTGTTCGCTGTCATCCGCGCCCCGATGTCGCCCGAGCATCTCACCCCGCCATTGTACCGCGCCGTTCACCTTTTTCGCGATGGGGCATGAGCGGGAGGAAATGTGGCGACGAGACTTTTTTATTCCGCACGTCATAATTTACCTTTCGTCGCGTTATACGAGTGTATACTGCGCGGCCGTACCTCGAAGGGAATTCTCACGCATCGCCACACGGTGTGGCCCATCGTCGGGTGAGCGCAGGCGCATGTCGCGGGGAAGATTCGCATCGGAGGGTGACGAGGCATGATGTCAACGAGCGAGACGATCATTATCGGCGCGGGTCCATATGGGTTGTCGGCGGCGGCGCATCTGCGGGCTGCGGGCGTGGAAACGCGCGTCTTTGGCGAGCCGATGGACTTCTGGGAGCGTCAGATGCCGACCGGAATGTTCCTCCGCTCGTACCGGGAAGCCTCCCACATCGCGGACCCGGAGCACGCCCTGACACTCGATGCATACGAGCGGGCGAGCCGCCGCGACGCGGCGCAACCGGTGCCGCTCGACCACTTCGTGCAATATGGTCAATGGTTCGGGCGACAGGTTGTGCCCGATCTCGACACGCGGCGCATCGAGCGGATCGATGCCTTCGACGGCGGCTTCCGGCTGCGCCTGCACGACGGGGAGACGTTGCGCGCCCGGCGCGTTGTGATCGCCGCCGGGATCGCCGCGTTCGCCCGCCGCCCGCCGCAATTCGCCGCCATTGCACCGGAGTGCGCCACGCACGCCTCGGAGCACGACAATTTCGTGCGGTTCGCGGGCAAGCGCGTCGTCGTGGTCGGTGGCGGGCAGAGCGCGCTCGAATCTGCCGCCCTGCTCCATGAGTCGGGCGCGACGGTGGAGGTGATCGCCCGGACACCGGCGATTCACTGGCTCCGCTACAGCTCGGGGTCCCGCCTTCACACGATGGCGCACAGTTCGTTGAACCCGCTGCGGCCGCTGTTGTACCCGGCGTCGGACATTGGCCCGCCCGGACTTAACTGGCTGGTCGATGGGCCGCACCGCTTCAACCGCGTGCCGACGCACGCACTGCGCGGACGGTTCGCCCGACGTGCGATCCGTCCGGCGGGGTCGGGCTGGCTACGCCCCCGGCTCGCGACGGTGCCGATCTCGGTGAATACCGCGATACAAAGTGTATCGACTATCGGCGACCGTTTGCATCTCGCATTAAGCGACGGGACGACGCGCGAGATTGACCACGCGCTGCTCGCGACGGGCTACGTGGTCGACGTCCGCCACTATTCGTTCCTGACGCCAGAATTGCTGCGATCACTCGACCGCGTCAGCGGATACCCCCGGCTCACGGCGGGGTTCGAGTCGTCGGTGCGCGGCTTGCACTTCCTCGGCGCGCCCGCAGCGGAGAGTTTCGGCCCGCTGATGCGCTTCGTCGCGGGCACGGGATACGCCGCCCGCGCATTGACCCGCGATGTTGCTCCCACCGTCGCGCGCCGCACCAGCATCCTGTCCGTGGCACGCGCGGGCTCGTAGAGGATCAAGAACTGATTTGTGCCAAACCGTTCCCCTCTCCTCTCCATCGCCGAACAAGCCTGGCACAAGCTGTGTTCTCTGGGCGATGGCTCCGTACGAGAGGGGCCGGGGGTGAGGAATTATAAGGACTAGGTGCATGGGATACCGGGGCAAACGTTCGCTTGATCTCATCATCACGCTGCCCGCGCTCATCGTGCTGTCGCCGGTGATGGCGGTCGTCGCCGCGCTCGTCGCGCTGCGAATGGGTAGGCCGGTCATCTTCACGCAGGTGCGCCCCGGCCTCGACGCGCGCACGTTCCCGGCGTACAAGTTCCGCACGATGAAGGAAGCCTGCGACGCGCACGGCCAATCGCTGCCCGACCGCGAGCGATTAACCGCGTTGGGGCGCTTCTTACGCGCGACGAGCCTCGACGAGTTGCCGGGGTTGTTCAACGTCATTAAGGGCGAGATGAGCCTCGTCGGCCCGCGCCCGCTGGTGACGAAATACCTGCCGTACTACTCGGAGCGCGAGCGGGCGCGCTTCACCGTCCGTCCGGGGATCACGGGCTGGGCACAGGTCAACGGGCGCAACGACCTGCCGTGGGACCGGCGGCTCGCGTGCGATGTCTGGTACGTCGAACGCTGCTCGCTCCCGCTCGACCTGCGCATTCTCGTGATGACGCTCATTAAAGTCGTGCGTTGTGCCAATGTGCAGGTGGATACATCCGTGAATGAGCCTGATCTGAGCGTGGAGCGGGCCGCATCGCGGCGGGACGAGCGGCACGCGGCGCTCGTCCCGATGGCAGAGAGGGCATGAACGACCGATGAATGTGCTGTTGACCTGCGCGGGACGACGCAACTACCTCGTCCAGTGCTTCCGTGACGTGGTTGGCCCGGAGGGGCGGGTGCTCGCGGCGGACACCTGCGCCCACGCCCCCGCGCTGCGGGACGCCGACGTGGCATTTATCCTCCCACCACTGGGCGACCCCGGCTACATCGACCGGTTGCTCGCCGTCTGTCGCGATGAGCGGGTGGGATTGCTGATCCCGCTGAACGACTTCGAACTGCCGCTGCTCGCCGCAAATCTCGCCCGCTTCCTCGCCATCGGGACGACGCCGATGATCTCATCCCCGGCGGTCATCGAACGCTGCTTCGATAAATGGGCGACCTTCACCTTCCTGCGAGCAAACGGCATCCCGACGCCGCAGACGTACCTGACCCTGGACGCCGCGCGCGACGCCCTCGTGTGCGGGGAGGTCGCCTTCCCGCTCGTGCTGAAGCCCCGATGGGGCAGTGGGTCGTTCGGCATCGAGTACGTCTGGGCGATGGACGAACTCGCACTCGTGCACGCGCTGGCGACGCGGCGGTACACGCGGTCGATCATGCCCGACCGTCGCATGGCCGCGCCGGATGCGTTGATCCTGATTCAGGAGCGGCTCCCCGGTGCGGAGCACGGCCTCGACATCGTCAACGATCTGGCGGGCCGGTACGTCTGCACCCTCGCCAAGCGCAAACTGATGATGCGCTCCGGCGAGACCGACCGCGCGGCCACGACGCGCCACGCGGGGCTGGAGCAATTAGGCGCGCAACTGGGCGGCCTGCTCGGCCACGTCGGCATCCTCGACTGTGATGTCTTCCTGCACGGCGACACCTGCGCGGTGCTGGAGATGAATCCGCGCTTCGGTGGTGGGTACCCGTTCTCCCACGCGGCGGGTGCGAACGTCCCGGCGGCGCTCGTCGCCTGGGCGCGAGGGGAGACGCCGAATCCCGCCTGGCTCACTATCGCCCCGTGCGTCACGGCGTCCAAATACGACCGCGTCGCCGTGATGGAACCCCACAACGCGGCGACGCTGGACACGTGGCGCGAGGGGGAGGACTTAATCCCCGCTACAAATCCTTCTTGCGGAAGACGAAGCACGCGCCGACGATAAGCAGCACGAGGTAGCCGACCGCGAACGGAACGACCGCACCGGAGGGGGGCGCGGAACTCGGGCCACCGCTACCGCCGAACGAGAAGTTCGTCGCGGGCTGGATCAGGTAGTTCGCGTAGTTATAGATGCGCTGCGAGGGGAAGAGCAGGGAGAGGACCAGCCCCGCATTCTCCATTGCGCGAATCTGGAAGAGTTGTCCCATCGCCTCGACAATCGTCGCGGCGAGGCCGAAGGCGTAGATCATGTAGCAGATGATGCCGTTCGCCATTGTTGCGAAGATCGTGCTGCCGAGCACCGTGAGCGCGAGCAGCCACCACGCCGCGACGATGAGGACGAGCGTCGCCCGCCACGTCCCGGCGGGGACATGGCCCGTGATAATCCCGACCTCCGTCGCCACCGCCGCCATCGTGAGCATGATGTAGAGCGCGAGCATCACCGCGTAGCCGAGCCACTTGCCGAGCACCACCTCCCACCGGCGAATCGGCTTCGGCAGGATTGCCTGAAACGTCCCGCCGTCCACTTCTCCCGAAATCGTGCCGATGGCGGCGAAGATGCCCATCACGGCCGCGAGGAAGAAGATGATGAAGACGGCGACGGCCGTGTTGAGGTCCACCGCCTGATTGAAGGTGATCGGGAAGCGGAAACTCCGCGCGGCGGCGCGAGCGTCCCACGTCGCCTTGAAGCGGACGACGCCCCAGCCGAAGAAGGCGACGAAGAGCGTCGTGAGGAGTACGACCGCCCAGATCATCTTCTTCCGCACCGCCTCGCGGAAGGTCATGCGGGCGAGGAGCCAGATGCGGCGGAGGCTGCCCAGCACATCGAACGAGCGGTCGGGCGCGAGGGTGCGGGTTGCGGTCGCCATTTATCGCCCCCCTCCCAGCACGCCGTCTTCGCGTTCGAGGCCGTGCGCAGCTCCCCTTGCGTTTGTGACGCCGATTGCCTCCATGAAAACATCCTCCAGTGTGCGGTGATGCGGCGTGACGGCGTAGACCTTCGCCCCCGCCGCGACCAGACGCTCCACGAGCGGCGGTATTTGCTCCTCGTCCGGCACGCGGACAGTCAGTGTGCGGTCGCTGCTCTCGATGAGCGCCACGTCCGCGTCGAACGCCGCCCAGACGCGCGGGCTGATGCCGTCCAGCGTGATGTCGACAGTCAGTTCCTCCGCGAGCAGTTCCTGCATCGTGCCCATGCGCGCGACGCGCCCGTGGTTGATGATCGCGCAGCGGTCGCAGACCTGCTCAACCTCCGCGAGGATGTGCGAGTTGAGGAAGACGGTCATCCCCTCGCTGCGGAAGCGGGCGATCACGTCGCGCACCTCGCGCCGCCCGACGGGGTCGAGGGCGCTCGTCGGCTCATCGAGGAAGACGAGCGCGGGGCTGTTCATCACCGCCTGCGCCAGCCCGATCCGCTGGAGCATCCCCTTGGAGAAGGTCTTGAGCCGGTTGCGCCCCTCGCCCGCCAACCCGACGAGTTCGAGCACCTCGGGGATGCGACCCCGTCGCTCCCGCGCCGCCATGCCGTAGAGTTGCCCGTGAAAATCGAGGAACTCCCCCGCCTGCATCCACTCGTGGAAGCGGAACTGCTCCGGCAGGAAGCCGACGCGCCGCTTCACCGCTACATCGCCGATCGGGCGACCGAGCAGCGACATCGCGCCGCTCGTCGGGAAGACGAGGCCCATCAGCATCTTCATCGTCGTGCTCTTGCCCGCGCCGTTCGGGCCGAGGAAGCCGAAGACCTCGCCCTGCCGCACCGTGATAGTGAGCGATTCCACCGCCACCTTCGCGCCGTATTCCTTGCGCAGCTCGCGCGTTTCGACGGCGGGGACGGTCGGGTCAATCGTCGTGTCCGCGTGGAGGAACGCGACTTCCTCCGGTCGGAGCGTCGCGGTCGCGCGCGGGGTCTCCCGTGCATCGACGGGAGGGAGGGTTGTCTGTGCCATGGATACGCTGCCCTGCTCTCTTGCTGATCGTCGTCGCACCACGGGTAATGGTATCACCCTGTCCATAGTACACACCGCCCATCGCCGCGCCGTGACAGTGCCGGTACGCTGTTGGAACGAAGGAGCGGCCCGAATGTTTCGCATCCGTCGCTCAAAAAGAGGCGGATGGAACGCATCATCGGGTGGCGCCGTTGACGTGGCGGGCGTCGTCACTACCACGTTTCGGAAAGAGGGACGGGCACAATCGAGATACGCGCCAGGGATCAACGCGACGCGCTAGTGATATACGCCTGGTCAAGGAGCAAACCGAAGAGCCGGAGCGCTCGTCCGAGGTCTGGATCATCGGCCACGATTGCCGTTGGATCACTCGTCGCGATGAATGAAGCGCCTTCGAACAACGCCACGCAATGGTAGTCGCAGCCGAAATGGCTGGTATAGGTGACCGCACCGTGACCTTTCTCATATAACCATCGGGCAATCGCCTGTGTCAGCGCACGATTGCCGCTCGTCATGGCGCTCAGATCGAGGTCCGTCGCGCCGGAATCACGCAACTCCCGTGCAAACTCAGCACGCAGCGATTCCCGCAGTGTGAGGGAACGGAGATCGACCCATTGCATCTGCCGGTCTGGTTGCATCTGCTGAATCCGCTTTCGAGACAACACATCCCTCGCAACGAAATGCGCGCTGGCAATGATGTCCCGGTCGCTGGGGAGATCAGGGGTATTATCACCATCGGGGAGGTCGTTGAGATGCGCGAGGTACGCGAGATCGGGCCGATGATTTTGTAGCACTTCGAGAAAGCATGACAAACGATCCTCTCCGAAGTAGAGGACACGGAAGCAGAGGGCCGCGTCACCATACGTGAGCAGGGGATCATCGAAGCGATTCCTGCCGCAGAACTCGTATGGCGGGAATGCGAGCGGTTCGGGCGCTCTGCCGATTCGGAAGAGCGCGGGGAGTGTGTCGTGCAACGTGCTAGTATCCGTGAACAAATGCGCGCGCGGCCTGATAGACGCCGCGCGGGTCGACGCCAATTCGGCTTGCCGGGGCGTGCTGGTCAAGGTATGGATTCATCTGCACGAACCATGCGCGCACAGCGGACTGACCATATGCACTTTCCAGCAGGAGCGCGACGTGATACGCAGTACGCAAGCGGGCGAGTGCAGTCGGGCGCGGATCTTGTTCACGCCGCGCCCATTTCCCCACCGCTTTTGGGTCGCGTGTCCCCGCCATATCCGCAGTAATCTTCTGTCCAAGAAGGCGCTGCAAGTAATCTGCAATTGCTGCCGCATCCGCGCGCACTGCCCGTACGTGTGCATCCTGTTCGGCCTGCACGATCACCTCAACTGGTTGGAGTATTGCACGCATCACGAACCCTTTCGGCATACCTGTACCAGAACACCCATCAAGACACTCCCACAAACACTACCACAAACACTACCACAATCAAGCCATTGCCTTGGATATCTCATGTGTGAGAAGCAAAAAGAGAGCTGGACCCGGAGGTGAATCCGGGCCCGGCCCTCAGGAGGAAGGAATGTGCGCGTTATTTGACGGACTTCGCCACGTTCTCCACGTCGTTCGCGCCGTAGGTGCCGACGACCGCGTGCAGGACGTTGTCCGACGTGATCCAGAGGACGACGGACATGCTATCGTCCTTCTGGCTGATCGTCGTGCTCGGCGCGTTGTTGATCGTGCCGTTCTTGACGATCTGATCGTCCGTCACGGGGACAATCAGCGTGTGCTCAAGGTCCGCCTTCTTCAGTTGGGCGGCGAGTTCCGGCGGGAAGCCGGGCACCGCAGCGATCGTGTTGACAATACCGGGGACATCGAGGCCGTTCACCTCAATCGTCGGGGAACCCATCGCGATCACCGCAACGCCCTTCTGATTCTGCGCAGTGGTGGCGCCCTGCGCGGTCGGGTTGAAGCCGTAGGAGATGATCGACGCGGCGGGCGCATCGAGATGGACGGTCGCGCGGTCATTCGTGGCGGGGCTTGCCGCGCTCCCCGGCGTCAGCGCGGTGTTCCCCTTTGCACTGTTGTCCGCCGGGGGCAGGAGGCTCGCCATACCGGCTTGCGCGAGGACCGGGCGGATTTCCGCCAGATTCAGCGTCGCGTCCGCCGTCTGCTTGTCCGAGACGAAGTATTGCGGCGTATTGGCGACGCCTTGCGGCAGCGTGGTCGGCGCGGAAACCGGGCGACCGACGACCGCCTGCGCCTCCGCCGCGCCCTTCACCGGGCGACCGGGCAACTGGCCCTGCCCGATGGACGAGGTAATCGTCACATACTTGGACAGTTCCTGCATCGCCTGTTGCGGGTCCGGTGCACCGGCTGCCTTGCTCCCGGTGGGCTTCGTCCCATTCGGCTTCGTGCCCGCTGGGGAGTTGCCCGCGAACTGCGGGAAGTCGCTCGTCTTCACCGTGATCACGGCGAACTTCGTCGGCTGGTAGCGGAACTTGTCGAGCGTAGCGCTCAGGACGCTCCCGACCGGTGCGAAGACCAGCAGGAATGCGAGCGCGACAGCGGCCAGCCCCCCACCCAATGCATACCGACGGACCTGTGCGGCGCGATTGTTCGTTGTCATTGTCGCAAATCTCCCCTTGATACTGTTCACCATGCCCGAATTGCGTTCGGTATCGATGCGTGTCTGGATGCGGCGATAGGCCCGCTCACGGTGCGCGGCGTCCGGCTCCGGTGACGGCAGCGCGGCATAGACCGCGTTGACCGTGCCCCTGTCTGCACGCAGATGTGCCAGCCGCCCCGCGAGTGCGGGATTCTCGGCGACCGCCGCTGCGATGCGACTGCGCGCCGCGTCGTCGAGGATCGTCTCCCCGTCGAGATAGGCGCGGAGGATACCATCGTCAATCTGCTGCATATCCACCTTGTCCGCTCGTTCGTTCATACCCTACCTGGCTACCTGGCATCTAGCACCTAAAATCTCCGGCGATCAATCGCCGCCTCGTACCGCTGGCGGAAGAGCGCCTCCGCCCGGACCAATGTCGTCCCGACCGAACCGGGCGCGATCCCGACCGCCGCCGCGACCTCCGCGTAGGAGCAGCCGCCCTGTCGGAGCGTCAGCACGGCCCGCGCGCGCTCCGGCATCGTCATCAGGACGGATTGCACCAGCGCCCGCTCCTCGCGCCGCACCGCCTCGCCCTCCGGGTCGAGCGTCCGCTGCAACGGCAGTTCCGCCCGGCTCACCCGCTCCTCCCGCGCCGTCCGCCGCTTGCGCGTGCGGATCGCGTTGAAGCCGAGATTCGTCGCGACCCGATAGAGCCACGCCCCAATCGCGTCCTCATCGTCCGACCGGCGGACGGGGGGGCGGTCGTGGAACCGGAGAAAGGTTTCCTGCGCCAGATCGTCCGCCTCATCCGGCCCGACGATGCGGGTCAGGATCGCGAAGACGCGCCCGTAGTAGCGCTGGAAGACGGCATCGAATGGGGGCAGTTGCCCCGTGGTCATGGGGCGCTCCATGATCGCCGCCTGCTGCACGTCCCCCATACCTTCCTTCATCCGCCGCGCCACCATCGCTCCGTCCCCGGTTCCGGTTTCCGGTTTCCGGGTTCATCAGTACAACACCACCCCCACCGCATCTGTGACAGTATCCGGAGAAACCAATTGAACCGCAGAGGCGCAGAGGACGCAGAGAAAGACAAAAAGAAGACGGGAGCGCATCCCCTTAATTCTTTCCCCCTCTTCCCGTCTCTGCGTCCTCTGCGCCTCTGCGGTGAATACCCGGTTTCAGCCCGCGTCAGTCTTCCGTGGTTGTCTGGGGAGTGGACCCGACGGGTGACGGGGCGGGTGCGCGGGGTGGGGCGGCGGCATCCGCCGGGTCGCGCCGGAAGTGCGGCAAGAGTGGCAGGAAGGCGGTGAGCGCGACGCCGTACGCGATCCAGCGCACCGTGTCCACCGCGAAGATGATCTGCTCGCGGGATTCGGTGAGGCCGATGTGTCGCTGCTCGGTGAGCGGATAGATCACTGCGAGGCTGAGGGCGAGCGGCACGCCGGCGTTCAGCAGGATCGAGAGCCAGCGCGGCAGGCGCATGATCCCGACCACGTACGCGAGCAGGCCCAACAGGCTCGCGAAGACGAGAAACGCCGGCCACGCCAGCAGGAAGCGCAGGCCGCTGCCCACCCCGCGGGTGGCGATCAGCGGCTGGTGGCCGAGGATGCGCCGGACGAATGTAATGATCTCGATGGTGGTGTTCGCCGTCATCAGCGCCGCGATCCCCGCACAGATCCCCGCGAGGAGCGACGAGGTCACCGCGCCATGCGGGTCCTGCGTGAAGGCGGGCGGCGCGCGCCGCAACTGCCGCAGGATGAAAAGGAGCGCGACGATCACCGCGAGCGAGAGCAGGGCATTCGTGGGGAGGGCGACGCGGTCGTAGAACGCCAGCGCCGCCGGGCCGACGAAGAACCCGATGAGGGTGTAGATCAGAATATAGATGAATGCGCCGAGCGCCAGCGATGGCAGGAAGGTGAGGAGAGGCATCTCGAGCACCCCCGCCGCGATCGGCGTCACGATGCGGAGGCCGGGGAGGAGGCGACCGACGACGATGGCCCACCCGCCGAAGCGGTTGATTTTCGCCTCCGCGCGGGCGAGATTCTCGGGGCCGAGGTGGATGAACCGGCCGTAGCGGAGGATGAGTGGCCGCCCACACCGCCGACTGAGGAAGAAGAGGCCGGTTGCCCCTGCGACGGTGACGAGTTCCTGGAGGAAGAGCGCGAGCCACAAGGGGACGTATCCCTGCGCCGCGCGCACCCCCGCCAGCACCATCATCAGGTCGCCGGGGATCGGGCTGGGTACGCCGAGTTCCTCGAAAAAGAGGATTGGCAGGATCACCGCGAGCGCGTGTGACCGCAGCAGGGAGGCGATATTCTCATGGATCGATGCGATGACGATAAACATGCGTACTCTTCCGTGCTCCTTCTTTCTATAAACTATAACGCACGCACCGACCAGAACCGTACGCAACCTCCCTGCCAATGGATGAAGCGGCACGCATCGGCTATTGAAGCGTGTTGATGGCGCGCGATGAGCAGCGACAGGAGCGACTGTCTATCAGGGAGGATGCCGGGCGTCGTATGCGCTGGCCCAATCTTTGCATATGGAAGGCGGATATGATGGATACGCCGGGTGTCGTTGCACGCGGTAGCCGATGGCAGTGAGGGCTACTGATGGAACGCGACGCCACAGGGCGACAAAGAACGAGAAGGTGAACATGAACCCGACGGAACTGATCCTCGATTGGCTGACAAATGCCCCGGAGGTTGGTGACGACATTCGCGCGAACGCCGCGCTCGCCGATGCCGAAACCCTTCAGCAGTACCTCGACAAGCGCATCCAGAAGGATGGCGAGGCGCGGAAACTGCGGGATGACCTGGTGAAATGGGCCACGCAGAACGCCCCGCGCGACATTGGCGATCTCAAAGGGTTCCTCGGTTGGTCGCTGTCGGAGGTGGACTGGCAGACAGTTTGCGGGGCCGTTGGACAGGGTCCTGCACCGGTGGCCGCCGAGACGCCCCTCGATCCCGCACTGCCGCAGTTGAAGGGGAGTGTTGCGGCCCCATAAGCGCCGGACAAATCGCCAAGACGCCGAGGGCGCAAGAGAGGATTAACACAGAGCGCGAAGAGAATCCCATTCACCTTTTTTCTTCTCTGTGACTACATTACCTCCTCTGACTCATTGATCATGTCACGATGCCACCGGACACGCACCAATATCTATCCGCATTATGCCGCCGTCGATTGCTGCTTGGTCACCTCGCTCAGCCATGTCGTCGCGAGCATGAGCAGCATGATGGCGAGCGCCGGCGGCAGCGCCAGCCACGGCCAGACGGGGCGCGCGAAGAGCAGTGGGTCGCGGAAGGCGTCGTTCACCATCGTGCCCCAACTGACCCCGCTGCCCGCGCTCAGGCCGAGGAAAGCGAGCGTCGTTTCGGCAAAGACGGCGAACCGCACCGTGAGAATCAGTTTGGTCGGCAGCACCGCGAGCGTCGTCGGCAGCAGGTGACGGCGAAGCAGGTGGAGATCCGTCGCACCCATCGCGCGCCGCCTCGACGTACGGCGCGGATCGCGTCTGCAGCACGACGCTGCGCACCACCCGTGCGAAGGCGGGCCATGAGAGGAGGGAGAGCGCAAGCACGAGATTGCGGCGGCTCGGGCCGATGAGCGTGACGACGAGCAGATAGAGCGGCAGGGTCGGCAACGCGAGGACGAGATCGGTCAGCGCCATCAGCGGCCCTTCCGCAACGGCGAAGTAGCCCGCGATCAGCCCGACGCTCCAACTGAGGGCGGCGGAGAGGGTGGCGACGGTCACCGCCACGATCACCGAGGTGCGCGTCCCCGCGATCAGTTGGCTCAATACGTCCTGTCCGAGGTCATTCGTGCCGAGGAGGTGCGCGCTGTCGGGAAGCAGCAGGGGGCGGGCGACCGGGAGGCGCGGATTATAGGGCGCGAGCACCGGCGCGAAGAGCGCGATGAAGGCGAACAGTGCGAGGAGCACGACCCCGACCCAGACCCGTGGCGCGCCCCGTCTAGCCATGATCGACCCCCAGGCGGCGCGCGTAGAGAAGTTCGACTGCGAAGTTCGCCGCGAGGACCGCGAGGCTGGCGAGGAGGAAGAGCGCCTGCAACACGGGGTAATCGCGCGCGGCGATGGACTGATAGGCGAGGGAGCCGAGGCCGGGCACGCCGAAGACACGCTCGACGACGAGCGCGCCGCCGAGGATGCCGCCGAGCCGGAGCGCGAAGAAGGTCGCGAGGGGCGGCGCAATATTCGGCAGCGCGTGTCGGAGCGCGACCTGCCACTCGCGCAGCCCCTTCGCACGGGCAAGCGTCAACCACGCCTCACGGTGCACCGTCACCGTTGCGTCACGCGCGATCAGGAAGAAGCCCGCGCCGTTCGCGATGACGAGCGCTATCGCGGGGAGCGTCAGATGGCGGGCGATATCGAGCGTCTGCCGCCCCAGCCCCGCCGCGCCACCGCCATACTCCGCGAACGGCGTGCGGCCGCCGAGCAGTGGGAACCAGCGCAGTTTGATCGCGAACAGGAGCAGCAGCCCGATGGCGATCAGGAACTCCGGGATCGCCGCCAGCGCGACCGTTGTGCCCAGGAGGATGCCGTCGCGCATCCGCGCCGGAAACCACCCCGCCATCATGCCCAGCGCGGTGCCGACCATCGCGGAGATACCGATCGCGGTGAGCACGAGGCCGAGCGTCCACGGCAGACGACTCGTGATCAGTGTGCGCACGGATGCGGGGCTTGCAATCGACCAGCCGAGATCGCCATGTGCGAGATCGCCGAGGTACGCGCGCAATTGACCGACGAGCGGTTCATCGAGATGGTAATATCCCCGCAATTGTTCCTTTGCGGCCCCGGTTAACGGGACGCCCGCCTGCTTCTCACCTTCCGCGCTGAAGTCGAGCGGGTCACCGGGGAGCAGCCGGGGAAGCAGGAAGTTCAGCAGCACGACGGCGATGGCCAGCAGGGAATACCGGGCGACCAACTGTACGAGGCGAGGAGCGGTCACAGCAGTTCCTCGACGAACCATGGCAGGGATTTGTCGAGGAACCGCTCCGTCGCGGGCATGAAGTACGATCCGAAGTGCCACATCGGGTCGAGCGAGGTGACGAGGAGCGTGCCTGGTGTCGTCACGCGGTCGATGTAGAGCACCGCCGCGCCGTCCTCCGTCGCGATCACCGTCTCGGCGCCTTGGGGGGGCAAGAAGACGCCGTGCTGATGCCACGTCGCGGCTTCCAGCGGGACGGCACGAAAGAACGGATGCGCCGGATTCGCCGCGACGAGACCGCTCCTCGCGGACGGGTCGCGCCACCACCAGAAGTTCGTCAGTCGATATTCCCAGCGGATGCCAGGGAGCCACGGATCGGGCTGCTCGCCGAAGGCGATTACTGTCCCGCCGCGCATCAGCATATCCATGATGTGCGGCGCTGCCGCGCGCATCGTCGGGGCATGGAGCCGTTCGGGGATGAGCAGTCCGTCGAACGCGGTGAGGTCGTGGGCCGCGAGATCGCGCAGGTAGATGATCTCCGCGAAATACTGGCGGTACTTCGGCTCATGCAGGCTGCGATGATGCTGCGCGCTGCCACCATACAGCGCCGCGAGCCGCTTCATCGGGCATCCCCCCGTTGCAGGGCGCGATATTCGTCACCCATCCACGTGAACAACTGCGGCACGACGCGGCCCGCAGTCATCGCGATCCCCGCGAGTTCGAGGAGGTCATTGCCGCTATGCAGGACGACGGCGCCGCCCGTGCTCCGACGGTCGATGAAGAAGATCGGGTCTCCGCTCGTGAAGGCGACGAGCACCTCTGCGCCGTCCGGAGGCGGATGAGAGCCGCGCGCGAAGAATCCCGCCACGCCCCGTCGGTAGGTGAGATCATCCGCCGCGACTCCGGCGAAGATCGGGTGCGGCGCGACGATTTTTACGGCATAGTCCCGATGCGAACGGATGGTCTTCGGCGCGAAGGGCGCGCCACCGGGAAGCCACGGACGGAAGAGATGCCCGTTGAACAGGAGCACCTTGCCGTCGTCGAGAAAGGCGCGGAGGCGGGCGCGCTCCCGGAACAGGAACTCCTGATCGGCGAACGCCGGCACGATCAGCGCGTGGTACGGTGTCAGATCCACCTCCGGCAGCGTGTAGAGGTCAATCGGCTCGACAGCGGCGCGCACAACCGGGTTCGCCAACTGCGCGGCCACGAAGGACATCTGCGGGTCGAGGAGCGCGATCCGCCGCGTCGGCGCGCCTCCCTCCACACAATGATCGGGCGACTCAGCCACCGAGGAGCGTGAGCTTGTTGATTGGGAGCGGGATACCATTCATCAATCCTCCCCATGTGTTCATCGGTGTGAAGCGGGCGGGGTCGTACACCCAGTAGAAGCGCCGGTGATAGAGCACGATCGTTGGCAGTTCATCGGCGAGGATTTCCTGCATCCGGTAGACAAGCGCCTTGCGCTTCTCCGGTTCGAGCGATGCCGCCTGCGCGTCGCCGAGCCGGGTGTATTCCGCGTTCGTGAAGATCGACCCCTGCGCGAAGGCGTTCGCCTCCTCGCCGTTGTACCAGCGGCGCAGGTAGTCCGGGTCGCCGCCAATGCCGATGTGCCCCGTCAGCGCGAGTTGGAAGTTCCCCTCAGTCTGCAATTTCGTGCGGGTAGCGGCATCGACGCGCTGGACATTGAGCGTGATCCCCGCCGCCGCGAGCATCGGTTGCATGAGATCCGGCTCCCGCGCCCCGCCATCGGCGATCAGGTCCACCGTGATGGGCTTGCCGCCGAGGAGCGACTTTGCCTTCGCCGGGTCGTACCCGTACGCGGGCACGGCGGGGTTGAACCACGGCGTCTCCGGCGGGACGACGCCCGTGCCGCCGATGATTGCGGGGCCGCGCGTCAGCGTCTCCGCGATCCGCGCCCGGTCGAGGGCGAACATGATGGCTTGGCGGACATTCTTCTGATCGAGCGGGGCGCGCCGTGTGTTGACGACGAGCCGGACGATCGAGAGCGGCGCAGATTCGAAGAGTTTGAGCCGGGAGTCGTTTGCGAGGAGATCGCGCACGGAGGCGTCGAGGCTATACGAAATATCGACGCTGCCCTGTCGGGCAGCTTCCACCTGCGCCGTGACGGGGACATTGAGTTGTCGCCATTCGCTCGCGCGTACCCTGCCGCGCCAGTACGTCGGGTTCGCCGTCAGCCGATACGACCCCTCCGCCTCATTGCGCGCCGCAAACCGGAATGGCCCGCTGCCGGTTGACGCTCCCGTGCCTGTGTACTTCACCGGGTCGGTGACCGGCTCCCAGATATGGCGGGGGATGATCGGCACATTCCCCGCGATGTCCTCAAGGAACGCCGCGTACGGCCGCTTGAGCGTCAGCTCCACCGTGCGGCTATCCACCACGCGCGCGGACTGCACCACGTCGGTCGCCATCCAGCGGTACGGAGATTTGGCGTAATAGTCGAATGAGAAGTGCACATCCTCGGCGGTCAGCGGCGTGCCGTCGTGCCATGTCGCGTTCTCGACGAGATGGAAGGTGTAGCGCAGGCCGTCCGCACTCGTCTCCCAGCGAGACGCGAGCCACGGGATGATGCCGTTGGCATCCTTCCACGTCAGGGTGTCGTAGAGGAGGCTGAGGAGGACCGCGCCGCCCGGCCCAACGACGGAGATTTGGAAGGGCGTCGGATTACCAACATCCTGCCACGCGTACCGCACTGCGCCGACCTCTGCCGCCGGTGACGCCACCATCGCTGGCGATGCGGCTGTTGGCGCTGTCCCCAGGGTGTTCGGCCACGCAGTAGCAGATGGATTGGTGGCAGACGGAGCGGCACTGCCACCACTGCATGCCGCGAGGATCGTCACACCCGCTATCGCACTAACGCCTCGGAGCAGTTCCCTGCGGTGCAGCGCCGTCATCGATCTCGTTGTTTTTCCCATCCCATATCCCCCCTTCTCCTGAGCTTTCCTATCGCACAGCCATCATTATCCAGCGGCTACGCATCGTCATAATAGAACCTTCTCCTCCATACTGACACCGCGACCCACCGGTGCGATCACACGGTAGCATAGGCAAATGCGAATCGGCGAGAGCGAGATTAGGGTATAGTTCATTGGATGGTTTGTCAACAAATTATTGCAAAAATTTGGCAACTCTTTGTATATAAATGATCGATGCGGTTGTGAGATGTGCGCCAAGGCATGTGAATGAGGGCTAACATCATGCCCAGCTGCCTGGCGGAGTTGCTATGTAGACAGCGGGTTGTTCTCATTACCCGACATGGTACGGGTAACCATAATGCTGATTCCTTGTTCCGTTCTCATAATCGGATCTACAGGGACACTTAGGTACGATTCGCGATACGCTTCCTGCTCAGAGCGAGGAGGGAAACATGGTCGCGGAACACATGTGCAGAGAATCGGTCGTCGTCGCGCGGT
>JAABUT010000560.1_pt1 | contig 57517 bp, 56 predicted proteins | sample 5559281 | NCBI WGS metagenome assembly JAABUT01 (sample SAMN10711880, study PRJNA513359) | rock metagenome | isolation source: Antarctica rocks | place: Antarctica: Victoria Land, Ricker Hills nord | collected 2016-01-04 | reverse complement strand
ACATCCCACGGAGAATCGGCCGGGACCGCAAACTGTCTACTCCTCTACACCGGCGCCGTCATCTACTTCCACCGGCAGATCCGCCATTACGCCAGCCCAAGCCACTAACCATCTCACCCGCTGTACAGCAGCGAAGTACAGCAGCACCTCCGCTAGAAATAGCCGAACATCGCCACCGATCGTGCTATAGCAGGCACAGACACCGCTCAACGACGCTCCTGCGCATACTTTGCAAGCAGGGGGTTGACGGTTCGAGTCCGTTCGTCTCCACCACACCCTGCACGACCGTTGCGACGCCCGCAGATCGGCGGGCTCGGTCATGGGCTGCTCCGTCGGGTCAGTGCCACTTCAGCCGCTGGATCGATGGCGCGCAGAGCTGCACCGGCGACGTCGTGGTCATCGCGCACCGCTTCACGGGAGTGACGTCGCAGGGAGTCGATTGCCGCGTTTCGTGTTACCCGCCGTTCCCACGCGTGCACCGTCCGGGGTCTTGGGACGTGCAGCGGCCCAGCAAGCGTTCGAAAATCAGTCAGCGTTGTGCTCGCCTCGTTCCGGTGCCCTCGCCTCGCTCGTCGTGCAGATTCGCAAGGCCTGCGGCATTTGGCAATGGTGCGTCTACCGGCGGAGGCGTTCCCCCGGGAGGTAAGGGTCGCGGGACGCGGCGACGACAAGCATTGCTCCCGCGACGGTGAGAGCAGCCCAGAGGACGGTGCTCGACGTCCAATCGCCGTCGAGCGGGAAGGGCCGTAGCAGGTGCAGCGTCGGGTTGAAGGCGAGCGCCGCGAGAACTGACGTGCACATGAGTGCGGACACGATCTCGCCCGGTTCGCTTCGGCCAGCCATCCGCAAGATGGAGCTCAGCGCCACTGTGACGGTTAGCACGCCGCCGCCCTCGACCAGAAGACCACCGACCGGGGCAACAGGCACTTTCGCCGCCACCGCTCCGATGCCGCCGACCCAGATCGAGAACGGCAGAACCACGACGACCGCACGCACAGCTGTACGACGTCGCCGAGTACGGGGCGCGGCATCCACTGCGGCGGCGGCAGGCTCGTCGAGGACGAACGCAGCAGCGGCGGCCAACGCGACGAGACCCAGTCGGAGATACCCGAGCGGCGGAACGTCACTCGTGAGAACGGCGCAACCAACCAGGATGAGCGCGCCGAGCGTGCACCCAACCAGGACGGCTACCCAGTCGACGCCGCGAAGGATCACAGCGGGATTCGCGTCGGGTCAGTGCTTGCCGCCAGCGCCAGGCTGAGGACGGCGAGTAGCGCGAGGAGTACGAGTGCGCGGAGCAGCCACGACCGACGGGCTCCTACTGCTCCGTGCAGGAGTGAAGCAGTGGCCGCTAGCCCGCATAGCAGGGTGATGTAGACGAGGTACCACCCGGCTGACCCGCCGGCCACCCATAGCGGCGCTGGTGCGGGTCCGTCCGAGGACACCCAACTGGTGAACGGCGCGCTCAGGTGGACCAGCGTCGACATCCGCGACGCCGGCATCCTCAGTCCGAACGTGCTCAGAAGTGTCCACAGGAACAGGACGACAACTGCGGTAACGCCCGCGCCGGGAAACCTGGTCCAGCGTCCGGCCATCACCCCGAACAACGGGCCGCCGACGGCGTACACGACACCCGCGACGAGCATGAAGCCCCGGTTCGTCGAGCTGATCGCTGCACTGTGAGGGATCGGCCACATCGCCATGGCCACATACGCCCACACGACCCAGCCGACAGCGACGGCGCCAGGCACCAGACAAGCCACGCACAGTGCGGCCGACCGCACGACCTCGTCAGTGGGCGACGCCTCGACAGCGTCCGTCGAGCGGGTCATCGACCGTGTCAACTGAAATCCCACCAGAACGCCGATCAAGCCAAGAAAGAACGCCGGCTGGAGGGTGGGGGTGCCCGAGGAGGCGCCGAGCTGGCTCGAGGAGAATGCCGCGGCGACAACGAGCAGGCCTACACCCAGGAGGAACCCCGGATGCCGTGCATATCGGCGAGCTTCGATGCCCGCGAGCGCCCGCAGCGTGATGGCCTGACCCGGAGAAACCGCGCGGTCCTCTTCCGTCTTCATGCCGCTGCCTCCGCCGTCCGCGCGCGATCACCGAGGAGGAGGAGATACGCGTCCTCGAGTGTGGGTTCGGTCAGTTCGCTCCCCGGCGGTGCGGAGTGACCGACGTTGCGGTGCCGGCCCGCGCCGGTGCGCCAGGAGGCCCGTGCGGCGGGGTCCTGCGCGTCGCCGAGCCAAACCCTTCCGGCAGCCGTTGCTACCAGGTCGACGACCGCACCGTCGAACCGGACGCGTCCCTGGTCCAGGACGACCACCCGATCGCACAGCGCCGCCACGTCGTCCGTCTGATGGGTGGACAGCAGCACAGTGGATCGCTCGCCAGCCCGCGAGAGCAGTTGGCGTAGAGATACCCGCTGTTCGGGGTCGACGCCGGTGGTCGGCTCGTCGAGAAGCAGCAGGGCGGGGTCCCCGATCAGAGCCTGAGCCAGAGCCAGTCGACGGCGCTGCCCGCCGGACAGCGCACGAACACGCTTCGTGGCCACATCGCCGAGGCCCACCAGGTCGAGGACACGACGAACTTCGGCGTGCCGAGGTGCACGTACCGTCCATTCCTTGAGCACGGCCATGTAGTCGACGAATCCGAAACCCGTGAACGCACGGGGAAAACCCATCTCTTGAGGCAGATATCCCAGCCGACGCCGTATGTCAGCGAGCGCCTCGGGTGACGTCGGGGAACGGTCGAGCAGCCGCACGGAGCCTGCGTCGGGTGGCAGCACCGTCGCGATGATCCGCATCAAGGTGGTCTTACCTGCGCCGTTGGGGCCCAACAGCCCGGTGATACCAGGCCGGAAGGACAAGTCCACGTCCTGGAGCGCCGCCGTCCCCCGGTATCGCTTGGTGACGCCGGTGAGCGCGACATCCGTCGGAACAGTCATGACAGGCTCCCGAAAGAGATGAGGTGAGGGATGCGGAGACGCAGCACGACGACGGCGAGAAGCCCGATGGCCGCGTATGCGAGGAGTAGTGCCGGGCTGACCACGACAGCGGGATCATGGTTGAGGGTGGCCGCACCCACGACGCAAGCCCATGCGACCCCTAGTCCGACGCCGGCGACAACGGCGCGGAACCACGTGCAGCAGGCAAGCATCATCGCCGTGAACGTCAGCGCCGGAACGAGGCACGAAGCCGAGGTCGAGAACCGTGCCGGTGCCAAGAGGGCTGCCGCCAGCACTACCGGTAGGGACGTCACGAGCACAGCCGCGGTGCGCATCAGGAGGAGACGGGCCGCGGGGTACGGAGTGGCCAGGCTCATCTCGAAAGCGGGATCCACATCCGGCCCGTACGCGAGGGCGACGCCGACCACCGGCACCAGCGGAGTGAGAAGGAGGAAGAACACCAGCCCGGGACTGCCGCCGTACTTGGCGGACAATCCGAGAAAACCAAGGCTCACGGCCAGCGACAGCAGCCACGACGTGCGCAGCGATGGTGCGAACGAGACCAGCAGTGAGTCGGCTTCAGAGACTCCGAAGTGCATCAGCAGCCGCTGGATCAGGCCGGGCGCCGGGGCCTGCGCCTGATCTCTTATGCGAGTCCAGACCAGCTCGAGCGGCGGCGCATCGATATAGGCCGCAATACGGCCGCGACACTTCGCGCAGTGGATCAGATGCTGTTCGAGCGAGGCACCGTCGAGCGGTCCCACGTCGCCGCGGACGTACCGTTCCACGAGGTTGTCGTCGGCGTGCCATAGCGATGTCATGCCAGTCCTTCCGTCAGGCCTTGTCGAAGGCGCGCCTTCGCCCGATGGAGCCGGGTCTTCACGGTGTTCTCCGGGATCCCGAGGAGACGGGCGGCCTCGCGGGTCGTCAGACCGTCGAGAACAGTGACCTGCACGACCGCGCGCATCTCTGGCGAGAGTCCCAGGAGCGCGGTGCCGAGATCGCCGTACTCCACGCCCAGCAGCACTTTGTCTTCGGCGCTGGGCTCCGATCCCCAGCCTGCGGCGACCTCCTCCAGCGGGAGCAGGAGCGCCTCGCGTCGCCCGCGAAGTCTCGACACCAGCCGGCGGGCAGCGATGCCCCACAGCCATGCCGCCACTTCGCCATCGCCGCGCCAGCGCTCCGCGCCCTTCCACAACGCCATGAAACTGTCCTCGAGAACGTCGGCAACCACCTCGGGACTGTTACACCGACGGGTCAGCCGCGCCGACAGCCATGGTGCGTGTCGTTCGTACAGCACGCGCATCGCACCAAGGTCTCCACCCCTGAGCGCAACCAGCAGCTCTGGATCCCCCGACGCCGGTTCGGCCCGCATATCAGGACTGTCGCATCCAACGACCCGAAAAGTTCCCGATCAGACGACAATCGCCGACACGCTCGAACGGCTCGGCCGAGACGTGTCAGCCAGGTTCGAGTCCTCTCCGGAGCGCCACCGGTGTCGGGGCGGGGACGCCGTGATGTCCCAATGGAGGTACGGCGCTCGTGTGGTACAGATCGACGTCCGATCGAAGGGCAGTCCGCCCGCCAGGCATCATCAACGTGCTGGAAGCCGCCCCGCCATGGGCTGTAACGCCGAGTCGGACGACCCATCGAGGATGCACGTATCTCGGCCACGCGCACCGCGATCGTCGGGATCCCGGTGTTGGCACGAAGGACGGAGGAGGACGACAATCTCGTGCTTGCTTGCCCTGAACGCTGACTCGCACTGCCTGAACAGCAAAGCAGCGGCGTAGATTCGACTGGCCGGCTATAGCTCACGAGCGCTCCCACCCCGGCCGATTGTGAGGTTGAAGTGGCGGCAACGCCACCTTCGCGCAGTGGTCATCTACCGATCAACGGTCTGAGCCTCTATCACGAGGTGTACGGCGAACTCGGAGAGCTCAGGGCGTCCCCGTTGCTGCTCATCCCCGGCGCGTTCATGGGCACCGACTCGATGAAGTCCTGGGTGTCGGCCTTCATGAGCAAGCGCACTGTGATCGTCTTCGACCAGCAAGGGCACGGCCGCACCCCGGATACGTCGCGCGTGATGTCGTACGAGCAGTTCGCCGACGATGCTGCCGCGTTGCTGCGCGCGCTGGCTATCGAGCGCGCCGACGTGATGGGCTACTCCCAAGGTGGCGGGGTCGCTCTGCAGCTCGCACTCCGACACCCGGGGCTTGTGGACAAGCTGGTTTCGATGTCCGCCACCTACCGCAAGGACGGCTTGCACCCGTCGGTGTCGGCGGGCATCAGTGGTCTCCGCGCCACAGCGTTTGCCGGTACGTCCGTCGAGGAAGCGTTCAAGGAACACACGCCGGACGCCACGGCATTCGAACGTTACGTCGAAAAGATGAAGGTCCTCGGCATCAATGACCAGAACATCAGCGACGCGCAGATGCATGCGATGTCTGCGAAGACGATGGTGATCATCGGTGACGCGGATGTCGTGAAGCCGGAGCACGCGCTGGCGATGTTCAAGCTGCGCGGGGGCGGTGATGTGGAAGCGGCAGCGTCGGGGACGCTGCATAAGGTTCCGCCCGCCCGCTTGGTGATTCTGCCGGCGACGTCGCATATCGGCATCTCGGCGGAGTCAGCCGTACTGGTACCGATGGTGAGCGCCTTCCTCGACGATGTCCAGCCGAGGACGCCAGATCTCTTCTAGGATCTCCCGCAAACGAGCAACTGCTCCACAAACCTGTCAATGCCTGTGGGGGAATTCCTCATCCACAGGTATCGACGATCCCGCTCGACCCCAGCGGCTCGAATTGCGGATACCCGAGAACGGGTTCCCTGAACCATTCGTACAGCTGGGCCCATACGGGCATCGTCACACCTCGACGGTTGTGTCGACCGCATTCTTCAGCTCGGGGTCACCGCCACGGACGAGGATGTAGCGATGCCGCAGGGTGGCCTCGTAGATGACCATCGGTCCGGCCGGCCGCAGGTCGTCGCGGCTCAGACGCTTGGCTTGCGGCAGCCGCGAGTTGAGCACGTTCAGCGCCGCGTCCGTCTCCTGCGAACTCAGCTGTGCACCGTCGGCGTCGAAGTATGCAGCTTCCGCTCGCCCGACCTCGACGGTGGAGTCGAAGACCGTGATGGCGACCGCCGCTCGAGAAGCGATGTTGCGCGAGTGTCGACTCTGCGGCGATGACACCCAGCACACGCGGTCGGGCTCGAGGGGCGCGAAGAAGACGGGGGTGACCCACGGCTGTCCGTCGTCGTCGGCCGTGCCGAGCACCAGGTAGTGATGCGCCCGGAGCAGACGATCGACGGCAGAACGGTCCGTGGTCACGCGCGTCCCAGCGAGTTCTCGGCGAGGTCAGCGAGTCGGGACATGACGTCGTCGGCGAGTCGGTCGCGGTCTGCCGGCCACGGATGCCACGGCAGGCTCGCCTGCAGCGGCTCGGGCGGTCACAGGTTCAGTTTACGACTGCTTATCCACGGTCGAACCGCCATGCTGAGCGCTTCACACCCGATAGCGATGCAGCGACGCAACGCCCACGTCGGAGCCCGCGATGGTCTGAGGTGCGTTGGGACGGCCGGCTGCATCCACGGCCGCGAAACCTGGTGGCCATGCACCCCGAGTTACGCTGTTCGGGCGAGTTTCAGTCGAGTGATCAGTCGATGGCTGCTCAAGTCCTGCTGAGAAGAGGCCAGTTCCTGTGTCACTTGACCAGTTGTCCTCCCATGCGGACGCGGCCGAGCCGATCACCGGTGTGCATGACGCCAGGCGGCTGCGGGCGGTGGCCGAGGCGAAGCTCGAGGGTCATCTGGGCGACCAGGGCCTGGACGCGGTGGTGGCAACCCTGCACGTCGCGTGCAACGTCCCGATGGCTGTGGTGAACATCGTGACCGTCGACATGCAGACCTATCCCGCCGAGGTGGGCGTGGGCGCGTCCTGCACGACCATCGACGACGCATTGTCTTTCTGCGCGACCGTCGTCGACCGCGGAGCTCCGCTGACGGTGGGCGACGCCTCGTCCCATCCGGTGCATTCACAGAACCCGCTCGTGCTGGCCGGGGACGTCGGTGCGTATGCCGGCGAGCCACTGCTGGACAACGGGTTCGTGATCGGAGCGGTCTCGATCTTCGACAGCAAGGCGCGGGAGTTCACGAAAGCCGAGCTGGAAATCCTTCACCATCAGGCACTCCTGGCCTCGACGGTCCTGGCGTTGCGCCGATCTGCACGCACCGATGTTCTGACCGCGCTGCCGAACAGGGGCCTGTTCGTCGACCGGCTCACTCACGCCCTCGACCGGCTTCGGCGTCATTCCGACATGGTGTCGGTGATGTTCCTCGACGTCGACAACTTCAAGGGCATCAACGACCGGTACGGCCACGATGTCGGCGATGGTGTGCTGGTCGACCTGTCCGGTCGGCTGAAGTCAGCCATTCGAATGACCGACACCCTGGCACGGCTCGGTGGCGACGAGTTCGTCTCGCTCTGCGAGGACTTGCACAGCGCTGAAGACGCCACCCTGGTCGCCGCCCACATGATCGCGGCCGCCGACAAGCCCTGGGAGATCGCGGGCCAGGTGATCCCGGTGAGCATCAGCATCGGCATCGCCGTGGCGGACACCCCCGATGCCGAGCCGGGGGCCCTGCTCCGCGACGCCGACGCTTCGATGTACCTGGCCAAGAAGCAGTCCGGCTCCTCGTTCGTCCTTGCCGACCGCAGCGTCGCCTGAACCGCCGGGGGACTGCTTTCAGCTAGCGTGCCGTGACAGGAGAGCGATGTGCGACGAGGTGGATAACCAAGAAGTCGGAGATCCCTTCGCCGGCGACGCGGCACCGGAAGCAGCCCGAGCCGATCCGATCGCGGGCGAGTTCGTCACCCATGCCTTCGAGTACGACGGCGGACGTCAGGTCACGGTGTACGTGCCGCCGGAGCCGCCGGAAGCAGTCGTGTTCGCCGGTGACGGGCAGCTGATCTCGCAGTGGGGCGGGTACCTCGAGGCCGCCGACGTACCACCCGCGATGATCGTCGGCGCCTATCGGACGGACGACCCGGACGAGATGGTGCGCATCTGTGAGTACTCGCCGTCGTTCGACGAACAACGATTCGCCGCCCACGAGAAGTTCTTCGTCGACGACGTTCGCCAGTGGGTGCGATCCCGCTTCGGAATCGCCATGCCCGCCGCACGCACCGCCGTGTGTGGCGTGTCGGCGAGCGGAGAGCTCTCGCTCGCCATGGGGCTTCGGCATCCGGACATCTACGGCGCGGCCTTCGCCGCCTCACCGGGTGGGGGATACCGACCGCCCGAAGTCATGCCGAGTCCTCTCCCGCGCACGTATCTCGTCGCCGGCACGCTCGAGCCGTGGTTTGTCGAGAACGCGACCCGGTGGGCTGATGCCCTTCGCGACGCCGGCGCGGACGTCGTCATGCGGGAGCGCGTCGGCGATCACGGCGACCCGTTCTGGGCAGCGGAGTTTCCACTGATGGTTGGGTGGGCGTTCGGACGCTGACGCGATCGCTGCAGTTCGTGGAAGGCTGAGTCCATGGCCGAGATCGGAGTCATGACCACGGAGTTCGATGCGCCGACGTTCGTCGACGTGGTGGACCGGATCGCAGAACACGAGATCTCGTGTGTCCAACTGCAGTTGGGTTCAGTGATCCGCCATGTCCCCACGGTCGATGCGCTGACTCGTGGGTTGGACGTGCTCGGCGATGAGATAACCGAGGAGTTGGCGGTTCGATCGCGCGATCTGCTGGACGCTCGAGGAATCCGGGTCGCTGCCGTCGACGGGACCTACAACATGGTTCATCCAGACCCTGATCGTCGCGCTCGCAATCTTGAACACCTCGTCCGCTTGATCAACCTGGCGCCCAGGTTCGGGACCGGCATCGTCACGTTGTGCACCGGTACCCGGGACGACAACATGTGGCGCCCGCACCGGGACAACCAGTCCGATGCGGCCTGGGCTGATCTCGTGACCCAGATGCGGGTGGCCGCCGCGGCCGCCGAGGCGGCCGGGATTCAGCTGGCATTCGAGCCGGAATACAACAACGTGGTCAACTCGGCCGGGCAGTCGCGCCGGTTGATCGACGAGGTCGGCAGTCCCGCGCTGAAAGTGCTGATGGACGCTGCAAACCTGTTCCACGCCGGCGATCTGGACCGCATGCGCGATCATCTCGGCGAGGTGTTCGCTCTCGTCGGTCGTGACATCGTCCTCGCGCATGCCAAGGACCTCGATCATGACGGTGCCGCCGGCGGACGTGCGGCCGGCCAAGGCAGGTTGGACTACTCGCTCTACCTCTCCGACCTCCAGGCGTGCGGCTTCGACGGCGCGATCGTGTTGCACCAGCTGCACGAACTCGGCCCGGACCGGCTAGCTACCGCATTCAGCTACGTGCGCGACAACGCACCGGCCGGCTACCTGAGCTGACTAAGTCAGCTCGTCGCGTCGGCGGGTCAGGTAGGTGATCTCGGCGGTATTGCCCGTCAGCTCGATGGCCTTGTCGTACGCCGCACGCGCGTCCGGACGTCGGCCGAGCCGGCGCAGCAGGTCGGCACGCGTCGCGTGGTACGCGTGGTAGCCGGCCAACCGGTTGCCGAGCCGGTCGACGGCCGCCAGCGCGACTTCCGGGCCGTCGAGTTCGGCAATGGCGACGCCCCGGTTGAGGGCGACGATAGGTGAGGCGTCGAGGCGGACCAGCTGGTCGTAGAGGGCGACGATCTGCGACCAGTCGGTGTCGCGGGCATCGCGGGCGGAGGTGTGCACGGCGCTGATCGCCGCGAGGATCTGGTACCGGCCGGGAGCGATACCCGTGGCCAGCCGCTCGCGCACCAGCCGATGACCTTCGGCTACCAGAGCAGCGTCCCAGTCGCCGCGGTCCTGCTCGCTCAAAGTGACGAGTTCCCCGGTGGCCGAAACCCTGGCGGTGCGCCGAGCCTCGGTGAGGAGCATCATCGCCAGCAATCCGGCCACCTCGCCCTGCGCCGGCATGAGGACGCGCAGGAGGCGGGTGAGTCGGATTGCCTCGGCGGTCAGGTCGTGCCGGATGGGAGCGGTGTCGGCGCCGGCGGCCAGATAACCCTCGTTGAAGACGAGGAAGAGCACGGCGAGCACGCCGGCGACGCGCGTCGGCAAGTCGTCCGCCGACGGCACGCGATACGGGATGCGAGCCGCCTTGATCTTGGCCTTCGCGCGAGTGATCCGCTGGCCCATCGTGTCCTCCTGCACCAGGAAGGCGCGGGCGATCTCCGGCACGGTCAGGCCGCCCACCATCCGCAGCGTCAGCGCCACCCGGGTCTCCATCGCGAGCGCCGGGTGACAGCAGGTGAACAGCAGCCGGAGCCGGTCGTCGTCGATGGCGCCCAGAGGCTCGAGGTGGTGGCCGTCGTGAAGCATCTGAGCCTCCTTCTGCTTGTCGTCGCGCTTGTTCTCCCGCCGGATCCGGTCGATGGCCTTGCGGTTCGCGGTGGTGGTCAGCCAGGCACCCGGGTTTGGGGGTATGCCGTCGGCCGGCCACCGCTCGACAGCCGTCGCGAACGCCTCGGCGGCGGCGTCCTCGGCGGTGTCAAGGTCGCCGAAGCGTCTCGCCAGGGCGGCAACCACCCGCGCCCATTCATCGGAGTGGGCACGGGTGATCGCCGCGCTGACGTCGATCACTCCTCCTGGCCCGCGAACGGCCGGACCTCGAGCTTCCGGTTGCACGCCTTCGATCCTTCGGTGGCGAGCGCGAGCGCCACGTCGAGGTCGGGGGCCTCCCAGATCCACAGGCCGGCGATGTGCTCCTTCGACTCGACGAACGGCCCGTCGGTGAACACCGACTCACCAGTCCGGTTGTCGACGACGGTGGCCGAGCCCGGCGTTGCGAGGCCACCGGCGAAGACCCAGTGGCCGTCGGCTCGAAGGCGTTCGTTGAACGCGTCGATGGCAGCCATCTCGTTCCCGGTGGCCGAGCCGGCGGTATCGTCGATCACGGAAACCATGTACTGCATGTCGGGTCATCTCCTGTGGATTGGGGCGCCCTCTCGTGGGCGGCCTCTCACCTCTACTACGAATGCCGCCGCTCCGATCCGACATCGCCTGCCGGACATCTTCGACCAGATTCTGGCCCGCCGGTGGCCACGCAGGGCGACACATCGGAAGAACGACAGCCGTGTCGGAGTGGCCCGTACGTTCGCGGCCATGACTGGTGAGAGCGTGCAGGGCTATCCGGAGCCACCCGCGCTCGGCGGCGAGGCGGCCACGCTCCTCGGCTCGCTGGAGCGCCCTGAACGGCGTGGACCGGGAAGCCGAGGACGATTGGGTTGGCTTTCGGCCGCCGAGGACAGTCCGTGGGCCGAGCCGACGTCTTAGGGTGGTCGAGCCGGACGGCCACCCACTCCTGGAGCTCACATGCCACGCGTCGAAACGGTCCTTCAAGGCAGTCTGCTCGGCTCGAACCAGGGCGGCATCGCGTTCTGTGCCGTCACGTTGATCGAAGGGACCGACTCATCAGGGCAGCTGAAACGAATCCTGGTCGACACCGGCAGCTCCGGCCGGGTCGGTGCCCTCACCGATGCCCTTGCCCGTCGTGGACTCGCTCCTACCGACATCGACGCCGTCGTCCTCACCCACGCCCACTGGGACCACATCCAGATCCTCGACCCCTTCGCCCACGCCCCGTTCCACATGCATCCCGCCGAGCTCGACTACATCGAGAACCCGCACGCCGGTGACCACGCGACGCCACGCTGGACCAAGGCCGTCCTCGATCGGTACGACGTCCGCTCGGTCACCGGTGGCACCGAGCTGATGTCCGGCGTCTCGATCGTGGAAGCGCCCGGTCACTCTGCGGGCACCATCGCGGTAGCCGTCGAGACCGAGGACGGAATCGCCGTCGTGACCGGCGATTCGATCCAGAGCGCGGAGGTCGCCACCCACGGACGGAACGCACTCGTCTTCTGGAACGAGGAGCAGGCCAACGACTCGGTGCGGAAGCTCGTCGAGTTGGCCGACGTGATCCATCCTGGGCATGACCTGAGCTTCCGGATATCCGCGTCCGGCGCGGTCGAATACACCGACACGGTGGACATGGTGATCACCGGGATGGCAGCGGGCACACCTGGACTGACGCTGTTACCACCGGCCCCGTTCAGCCCGACCATCTCGGTTCCGTCGAGCCGGTGAGAACCCGCATGCAGAGCGCCCTCGGCGCGGTGTTCGGCGTGACGACCGTGGCCGGTCCCCTGCTGGGCGGTCTGTTCACTGGCCATCGGGCTGTATCTGCTGTCCAGGATGGACGCCGACACCGGCTTCCTGACGATGGCGGCCCACATGGGCGTCCTCGGCGCGGATCGGACTGTGCATGCAGGTGTTGACGATCGTTAGCTCGTTCGGTGCGGCGATCTTCGGCACCCACTACGCGAATGTCCTGCACACGACTGGTCCGGGTGATCGCGTCGACCCAGCGTCGCGCTAGAACGGGTCGGGCAGTTCGGCGAACTCCGCGTCGTCGATCGTCGGGGCCGGACCGTCCGGCACGTTCTTCGGCAGGCACCAGCCGTACGCGTCGCAGGAGTGGCATGCGGCGGAGGGTCGCGGGGCGAATACCTTGTCCTGGCTGAACGCGTGCCCGATCCGCGCGACGATTTTCTGCGCTTCGGAGACGAGCGTCCCGTCGGAGAGCGGAACGTAGAACACCTCGCCGCCCGTCGGGGTGAGCACCTCGAGCTCGGCCGATCCGGCGCCCGTCGCGTTGTCGTCGACACCTGCTGCGAGCAGCGCGACGTTCAGCGCGAACGCCGGGTATCTGTGGAGCGCGGACTCGACGTCCGCCGGCAACACCGTCGACGTCTTCGTCTCGCGCCACAACGCGGCCGTCGACTCCATCCGGCAGGTCAGATCCGGGCTGGACACGACGACGATGTCAGCGTCGGTGTCATAGACGACGTGAACAGGCTCGATCACCCAGCCGTCGAGACCCTCGAAGCCGAGCAGGCACAGGTCGATGTGCCGTCTGAGGTAGGGCCACGCGATCGAGTAGGCCTCCATGCTCACGCCCGCGGTCGACGCCGCCGCGAGCGCGGCCTCTCGGTCGACGATCGGATCTGGTAGGTCGTCGACGGTGCAGGCATGGTGCGGGTCGCGATCGTGAGCCCAGGAAAGCCACGTGTGCACGGCGAGTCCGCGGTCACGCGCCTCGTGTCCGTAGACATCGGCATCCTCCGGTGGGGCCGACGGAAGGTGGTCGCGACGCAGCACGTGGAACGCCGTAGGGCAGCGGTCGTACGTGCCGAGGTCGGTCGCGGTCAGGGCTCGGGTGGCGACCGACCGGCCGGGCAGCCCGAGCGCCCCGCGCACGTTCGGGACCGCTGGGCAGACGTTGAGGAAGTTGCAGTCCGCGCAGCCCGAACCCGGCCGAAGGGTTTGGTCGTCGAGTGCCTGTTGGACCGGACCGCCACGGCCGAGGTAGTTCTCCCTGGCCTGCTTCGGGGTTCCGTCGAAGTGCACGAGGTAGCGGCCGGTGTCGAGACTGAACTCGGTGATGCGCAGGCGGGTGGGCTCGACCGACGCGTACCGCGGATGAGTGCCCTTGGCCAGCACCCAGCCGGTGACGGCGACGAACTCGGCGACCTCCGGATCGTCGCTGGGCCGGACATCCTTCAGGCGCAGCCGGACCAGCTCGCGGACCGTCCCGTCGTCGTTGACCAGATGTGCACCGAAGACGGTGATCTCACCCCAGGACCCGGAATACTCGACGTTCGCTTCGAGTGACAGGGCGACCCCGGCGTCGTCGGTGGCGGTGTCGGAGAGGTCCGAGAGCTGCTGCAACGCGTGCAGGAGGAACCGTTGCTGGGCGGCCGTCAGCTTGTGTGACGTCGCCGCGGCCGCGTCCTTGATGCTCGCTCCGTCGGAGAGCAGGGCATGTGCGTCGCGGATGGCGAAGTGCATGCTCGACGCGTCGTCCCACTGCCGCCGCCACCGGGTCGCGTCGTTCGGCTGCAGGCTCGAAACCGCGTAGCGGGCACCGAGGGACACCTTGGCCGGACAGCTGAACCGATGGTGGCGACCAGCGACGGCGCTCGCGGAGGTCTTGAACGTCAGCCCGGTCCCGAGCGTCCACGACGGCGGTTGGAACGGGGTCACGCGAGCTCGACCTCAGTTGCCTCGACGCGTTCGAGTGTCGTCGCCACCGCCCGGCGATCCCGGCGCCGCAGGCCCAGATCGGCAAGCAGGCGGTCGTGTTCGGCCGAGGCGATCGCCGGCAGCTTCGTCCGGGTACGTGCCGGGCACGCCGTCTCGAACGCACACCACCCGCACAACGGACCCGTGCGGGCCTCCACCGAACGACGCTCCGGGATGGCACCGATCTGGCTCCAGATGCGGGCGAGATCCTTGGCGTGCTCGAGTGCGACCGCACGCAGGACGGGACGCGCGAGTCGCTGCCGTCCGACCAGGTAGAGGAGCTCGATCCGATCCGGGAGGATGTGGTCGGGGTCCGACGCCGCGAGTGCGGCCGCGTACGTCCACAACCCGAAGAACGCCTTCTGCGTATACGCCGACTTCGGCACCTTGCCGGTCTTGTAGTCGGCGACGACGTACGCGCCGGACGCGTCGTAGAGCCGATCGATGCGGCCACGGACGGGAGCGCCGTAGAGGGTCGCGCTGACCCAGACCTCGAGCCCGTCCGCGCCCACCGTCACCGTGGCCGGGTCCTCGAGATCGAACAGGCCGTTCAGCGAGTCCTCGCAGGCCTCGAGCACCTGCTGTGCGAGCGCCGGCCGCTGCTCCTCGGCGGTCGTGAAACCGGCCTTGGCCGCCTCGTCCGGCGCCACCGCGGCGAGCAGTTCCGACGCCCGGACGCGGGTTCGCTCGTGCGGATCGAGGCCGTAGAGCAGTTCGATAGCACGATGCGACGTGTTACCGATCAACTGCGCGATCGTGCCGGCCTCCTGCCAGCCCATCGCGTAGGTGAGCGTGTACTTCAGTTCGCACTGTCGCCAGGTGCTCGCACTGGTCGGCGAGATCGACGACGGGAGTGCGAGGTCGTCGGGGACCGGCACCCTCAGCACCCGCGCTGCCGTCGCCATCTGCTCCCACCGTCTCTGCGTCGAACCGTTCCCCGAGGTTGATTGTCGGCGGGGCCTGCACCGAAGTCTGCGCGCTCGGCCGACACAGCCGATCCCTCACGGGGCGAGCATCCTCGCGACGGGTTGCAGTTCGGGCCAGTCGACCGACTCCTGCACACAGCGCGCGAACAACCACTGCCTCAACCGCCCCTCGTCCACCTCGAGCAGCCAGGCCATCCGGGCGACGAAGCCGAAGACCCCGGCGTCGAGCCGAGCTGGGAAGTTGAGCATGTACTGGACCGCGTCGTAGGCAGGGTCGCCGACGTGCGGTTTCGGGTCGATCATCAACCAGGGTTCACGCTGGGCCGACAAGATGTTGCCCGGGTGCAGGTCGGTGCACAGCAGCACCGAGCGGTTCGCGGTGCGGGGAAGTGACCGGAACGCCTCGATACCGACGCGCGCCAGCGACGCGTCGAGGATTCGGGTGCCGTCGGCCAGCGCCTCGGCGTAACGGCGTTCGAAGCCGTCCGCCCAGCTGTCGCACATGCTGAGGAGCGTCGGGAACGGATGATCGTCGGGCGGCTCGATGTGCAACCGGCGCAGCATCGTGGCGGCCACGACATCCTGCTCCGGCGGTCGGAGCGCATCGCCGAGAGTCACGCCCGGTTCGCACGCTTCGAGAAGGAGCGCGATCGTCTCGCCGAACTCGAATGAATCGATCACCCGCACGGCGCCGTTGCCGTTCCAGACCCGCAGCGCGTCGACCTCGAACATCGCCTCGTCGTGACGCCACCCGACCTTGAGGACAACCGGCACCCCGGCGGTGTCGTGAGCGGGAGCCACCCAGGACACGTTCCCGCCGGGTTCGAACGGGCGGCCGACCATCAAGCCCCACCGGTGCGTCAGGTCTTCGACGATCGCCGGCAGATCGGCCAGCCAGGACCGTCGATCCTTCCCCGCCAGCAGGTCGCGTTCGACCGCCCTGACGAGGTTCGACGGCCACTCGAACTCCACGATCACATCCTGTCCTGCCGAGGTCACCCCTGGCGAGCGTCGTACCGTTCGTGGGCAGCCAGGACCTCGCCGACGGAACCCTCGAGCAGATCGACGAGGCCGCGCAGTGTGGCCGCGACCTTGGCACCCAGTTCGGTCAGCGAGTACTCGACCCGCGGTGGGATCGTGCTCACCACGCGGCGGGTGATCATGCCGTCGCGCTCGAGCGTCTGCAGGGTCTGCGAAAGCATCTTCTCGCTGACCCCCTCGACCCGTCGACGCAGTGCGTTGAAGCGGTAGTCGCCCTCGTTCAGAGCCAGCAACGCGAGGATTCCCCACTTGCCGGCCACGTCCCCCAAGGTCGCCCGGGACGAGCAGTTGCGGGCGAACACATCGGTCACGAGAGCGTCCGTGGGACCGGCGATCGCGGACGGCGCGGAGTCGGGCATCCGTCCACGATACCGACGATGCACCCTAGGAACAACCAGTGCCAACCGATAACCATGCACTGTGTAATAGTTAGTGGAAGTGCAGCGCCCACATCGAATACGAGGAGAACGCCCATGACCACCTACGCCGTCACCGGAGCGACCGGACCCTTCGGTCACCACGTCGTCCAGAGCCTGCTCGAGCGCGGCGTCGCACCACGCGACATCGTCGCCATCGTCCGAACACCAGCCAACGCCGCCGATCTCGCCGCGCGGGGAGTCGACGTCCGCACCGGCGACTACTCACAGCCCGACTCGCTCCCGCCGGCACTGGCAGGAGTGGACAGGCTGCTGCTCGTCTCCGGCAGCGAGGTCGGCCAACGGGTCGCTCAGCACGCGGCAGTCATCGACGCAGCGAAGGCAGCCGGAGTCGGCCGCATCCTCTACACCAGCATCCTGCGCGCCGACACCTCCGAGATCGCGCTCGCCGTCGAGCACAAGGCGACCGAGGAACTGATCGTCGCCTCCGGTCTGCCGTACACGATCCTGCGCAACGGTTGGTACCTCGAGAACTACACCGGCCGGCTGGCCGAGTACCTGAGCCGCGGCGTCATCGCCGACGCTGCTGGTGAGGGCCGGGTCGCCGCCGCCACCCGCGCCGACTTCGCCGAGGCGGCGGCCGCGGCCGCGATGCTGGACGACACCGCGGCCGCGGCGGTCTACGAGCTCGGTGGGACAGCCTTCACGATGGCTGAACTCGCCGCCGAGATCACCTCGGCCACCGGCGCCGAGGTCGTGCACCAGAACCTCACGACCGCCGAACTGGTCGCAGCATTGCAGGACGCGGGCCTCGACGCGGGGACCGCCGGGTTCGTCGCTTCGCTCGACGAGGCTGCCGTTCGGGGCGATCTCGACACCGACAGCGTCGACCTACCGCGGCTGCTGGGACGATCGGTTACGTCACTGCGGGACGGGGTGCGTGCCGCGGTCTGAGCGTCAACGGGTGGCGAGCAGTCGCTGTTCGAGGTCGGCGGGCAGGCCCTGCACGTCCCGTTCTGACCGCTGGCACGGTGCACCCGCTGTCTGGAGCCAACGCCAGGTGTCGGTCACGGTTGCCTCGACCGGACGGCACACCAGACCGGTCGCGGCCGCGAGCGATGTATCCGCCTCCAGGAAGCCGGCGAACTCACCGCCTTCAGGCACCCAGCACGGGAGCTGTGTCCAGGGTTCGACTCCGGCCGCCTCGATCTCCGCGTCGGTGAACCAGACGAGTTCGGCGTCCGACCCGGTCGCCTCTACACACGCCGCCAGAAGGTTCGCGGTGGTCGCGTGGCCCGATCGGCTGACGACGTCGACGGGTCCGGTCAGGTCGCCGGCCAGGCCGGTAAGCATCCACCCGGCAAGGTCGCGAGCGTCGACGTACTGCAGCGGGCGATCGGGCCGGCCGGGCGCCACCACCCGCCCGCCGTCGGCGGTCCGCCGCAACCACCACGGGAGCCGGCCGATGTCTTCGTACGGCCCGAGGATCAGCCCGGCACGCGCAAGCACGGCGTCGGGGAACGCCCGCTGGACGGCGAGTTCGGCACCACGCTTGAGCTCCGGATAGTCGCCCTCGTCGGCGTCCGTGTCGGCGTCGACCAGCGGGGACGTCTCGTCGACGTGGGTTCCCCACCGGTAGACGGACCCGCTCGACACGTAGCCGTAGCGGGCTGTCCTGCCGGCCAGCGACGTTGCTGCCAGCGCGGCCACCGCGGGTGAGCCTGACCACGTGTCGACGACCAGGTCCCAGGTGGCGGTCCCGAGCGCGTCCGTCAGGGCCGGTACGGATGTGCGGTCGGCCAGCAGAGTTCGCACACCGTCCGGGGAGTTGCCGGTGATGCCTCGGTTGAGCGCGGTCACGTCCCATCCACGGCCGAGCGCATCGTCGACCAATGCCCGTCCGACGAACCGCGTTCCACCGAGCACGAGAAGCTTCATACGGCCACCCTGCCGTGGTATCCGTCGTCGCCCCAAGCCTGTTCGCTGTCAGCGTCCGACGCGGCCTGCCGGGCCGGCGTCAGTGGCCAGCAGGCGAGCGTTGGCGTCCAGCAGCTCCGTCCGAACGAGCGCGCCGAAGTCGTCCTCGGGCCACGAGAGCAGAGCTACCCCGTTCTCGACCGGCGCGTCCAGGGTCCGGCCGGAGTCGTCCATCAGCCGCACGACCCGACCCTGCGCATCGGTCACCCAGCCACCACGGACACTGCCGAAGCCGGTGCTGGTGAACCCACCCATCCGCGACCAGACCGTCGAACGGCCGACCGACGCACCGCGCGCCCCGATCGAGGAACCGGCCAGGTGCCAGCGGAACTCGGTCGGGCGCAGCGCATAGAGACCCTGATATGTCGTGGTCCGCCGTTTCCCCGGGGCGGCGGCAAGCGGGCCGTAACCGTCGAACTCCGCTGCGACGATCCACCGGCCCCGGTCCTCGATCTCGTGCACCACCCGTATCGAGGAGGCGCTGATCTCCAACCGGCGGTTCCGGAGTACGAGCATCGTCAGGGCTTCGAGCCTGGTGTCCACGCCGCTAGCTCTACCCGGGTTGGAGATACTCGCGCAACGACTCGATGGCGACCCGGTCGTTCTCGTTCCCGTTGTGGGGCGCGCGAAGCTGCCTCCCGTACACGTCGAGTTCGTCGAGAACCCACTCACGGGTGAACAGGTCGAGTAGGCCGGCCCTCGGCGCCGTCGCCGAGCCCCCGCCGCTGATGTAGGACTCCGACACCGCCGCGGTCGACGCCCGCGCGAGCACGTCCCCGAGGTCGCGTTCGCGTGGCGCGAGCGCGACGGTGTCCCAGTCGACCAGCAGCAGCCGGCCGTCGTCGGCCCAACGGAGGTTGGCGGAGTGGGGCTCGCCGTGGGTGACCGCCCATGGTTCGTCGCCGGGCAGGATCTCGTGGCAGAGTTCGCGGAACTCGGTCATCCAGGATCGGATCCGCTTCTCGTTCCGGGCGAACAGCTGATGTAGCTCCGCGGCCATCGGACCGCTCGTCCAGGTGTCGTCGACATCGTCGAGCGCTGCAAGTGCGTCCGGCCAGTCCTGCTTCGGCGCCCACCGCGGCAGGTCGGCCGGCGGTTCGGCACTGTGCAGCATCCCCAACAGGTTCGCCACCTGCATGCGTTCGACGTCGTTGCGGTAGGACCCGTCGCCACTGCGCCCGACGACATACGGCGTACTCGACAGCCACCAGCCGTCGCCGACGGGCGCGATGACATCTCCGTCGACAGTGCGTTCGGGGGCGAGGACGAACGTATGTCCCCGGTCGCGAAGTTCGCGGGCGGCCAGGTACGGCGCTCGAACGGTGTCGGCCCGATCGGCGGTGACAAACGCGATCGGTGCCCCGTCGGCCGCATGTCCGAGCCAGTGATGAGCACCCATCCCCGCTGCCAGGTAGTTGCATCGGTCGATGGGCCACCGCCAGTTCCGGCGCGCCGCCTCGAGGACGTCGTGGTCGCTCAGGTCGTCGGGTTCGGTGAGCATCGCCCGAACGTAACCGGTCGGGCCGGGCGGATTCGAAGGCTTTGTTCAGGGGCTGAGCGCAGAGAGCAGCCGGCTGCATCGCACGGGGTCTTCGGTGAGCCCGTTCTCCAACCCCCACAGCCGATAGCTCGTCGCGCGGACGACGGCCCAGGCATAGGCACGGTCCGGTTCGAGTTCGCCGGCCGAGACGATCGTGGCCAGCAGTGCACCTGGCTTGCCGGATGGTCATCTCGTCGGCGGCGGTGGTCGCGACGTCGACCAGCAGTGGAAGCCCGGCCGGGGCGGGAACAGCCAGCGTGCGGATGAGCCGGCCGGCGGTGGTGGCGGCACTCGACAGGATGACATCGTCGAGTGAGCGGTCGGCGCAGAGCCGTTCGAGGAGCAGCGCGCGGTCGGCGAGGTCGACGTCGAGAAGCCGGACGGCACCGGCGCCGTCCCACGCCCGGAGCGCGGCCACCTCGTCCTCGACGGCGGAATCCGGACCGCAGATGCGCAAGACGCACGGATCGTCCACCCGCTGCACGAGGTACACCCGGTTCCACTCACCGTACGGTTCGTGATCCTCGGGAACCAACCCCCATCGACGACACAGCCGATCGAGGCGAGCGCCTGAGCCCGGGATCACCGGCGCGTCGGCAGGCCCAGACGTGCTGCCCGCCCTTGCAGGTAACGACGTTCGGGCTCGCTCGTCGTCAGCCGTGCCGCCTCGTGGTATTGCTTGACGGCCTCGTCGGAGTGACCGGCCATCTCGTGCAGATGCGCCCGCGCCGCTGCCAGCCGGTGATGTCCCGCCAGCTGCGGATCCGCGTCCAGCGGAGCGAGCATCGCCAAGCCCGCTGCGGGTCCGTGCACCATCGCCATCGCCACCGCCTGGTTCAGCACGACGACGGAATTGTCGAGATACCGCCGTAGAACTCCATAGAGGGCGAGGATCTGCGGCCAATCGGCCTCGGCGGCGCTCGGCGATTCGTCGTGGACGGCAGCGATGGCGGCCTGCAGCTGATAAGGCCCGAGGGTGGTTTCGGTCATCGCCCGGGTCACGAGGTCGACACCTTCGGCGATCATCGCCGAGTCCCACCGGCGACGGTCCTGCTCGTCGAGCGGTATCAGCTCGCCGCCGCTGTCGGTCCGCGCAGGCCGTCGCGCATCAGTGAGGAGCATCAGGGCGAGCAGGCCGGCCACCTCGCCGTCCCCGGGCAACAGTCGATACACCAGCCGGGTGAGGCGAATCGCCTCTGCACCGAGCTCTGGCCGGACGAGGTCGGCCCCGGCCGTAGCGGTGTATCCCTCGTTGAAGATCAGGTAGAGCACGTGCAGGACGACGCTGAGCCGGCTCCCGAGCTCGGCCGCCGGTGGCAGCCTGAATCTGGCTCCGGCGGCGCGGATCGTCTGCTTGGCACGGCTGATCCGCTGGCCCATGGTGGCGTCCGGGACGAGGAAGGCGCGGGCGATCTCGGCGGTCGTGAGTCCGCCGACGGCTCGCAACGTGAGGGCGATCTGCGACGTCGGACTCAGCGACGGATGACAGCAGAGGAACAGCAGCACGAGCGAGTCGTCCCGGGTGCCGGGTGTCGCGGAGTCAGCCCCCGGCGCAACGTAACTGTCTGGCACGGCCAGCATCGCGGCGCTGCTCTCGCGACGGGCACGGGACTCATCGCTACGCAACAGATCGGTGAGTCGGCGGGCCGCGACCCGGATGAGCCAGGCCTTCGGATTCGCCGGCACACCCTCGACCGGCCACTGCATCACGGCCGCCAGCAGCGCTTCCTGCACGGCGTCCTCGGCGAGGTCGAAGTGGCCGTAGCGACGGACCAGGGCCCCGAGGACCTGCGGCGTCAGCTCCCGCAACAGATCCTCGGAGCCCGTCGTGTTCATCCGGTGATCGGCCTCAGACGTTCGGAGCTTCGCCGACGCGGCGGATCTCGATCGGCGCCTTCACGAAACCGACGATCTTCCCGGCGATCTCCTCGGCGCGGGCACGGTCGGCCACGTCGACGACCCAGAAGCCGGCCAGCACTTCCTTGCTCTCCGCGAACGGCCCGTCGGTGGTGATGGTCGCGTCACCGTCGGGGCGGACCGTCCAGGACTGGGCCGGGTCGTCCAGCCCCTCTGCATACACGAGTTCACCCGACGCCTTGAGGTCCGCGTCGAGCTGGTGCATGAACGCGACCATCTCACCCACCCACTCGGCGCCTTTGTCGTCGATGAAGCTCTCCTGGTCGAAGTCACTCCCGAAGTAGGTCAGCAGCATGTACTTCATCTCGATCACCTTCCGTTGTGGCGCCCGGTCGGCGCCGCTCACTCACGATGTCGGAGCCGGCCCGCCGATTTCTACATCCCCGGCGATTCTCCTCCACCCGCCGGGTCGGACGCCGTGCCAGACTCGCACGGGTGACCACACGCGTGCTCTCAACACAGGCTGCTCGCTACTGGCACGCTGCCACTGCAGTCGTCGTCCTCGTCGGGTTCTCCGTGCAGCTCGGGCTGGTCATCAGCGGCGCCTCCGTGCTGACTCCGGACGACCCACCGAGCCTGGCCGACCGGCTGGTCCACTTCTTCGCCTACTTCACGATCCAGAGCAACATCCTCGTCTGCGTGGCCGCCCTCGCACTGGCCCGGCGACCGGACAGGGACGGGCCGATCTGGCGGGTGATCCGGCTCGACGGGCTCGTCGGGATCACCGTCACCGGCGTCATCCACTGGTTCTTCCTGCGCCCGCTGCTGCACCTGGAAGGCTGGTCGTACGCCACCGACAAGATCCTGCACGTCGTCGTCCCGCTGATGGCGGTGATCGGCTGGGTCGCGTACGGACCGCGCTTCCGGATCACCGCGCGGACCGTCCTGGCGGCGACGATCTGGCCGATCGCCTACATGATCGGTGTCGGGATCTACGGTGCGATCACACACTGGTATGCGTACCCGTTCATCGACGTCGGCGTGCACGGCTACGCCGCCATCATCCTCACCGGGGTGGCGATCCTGGCGTTCCTGCTGGCCCTGGCAGGCATCGCGGGCGTCGTTGATCGCAGGCTGCCGAGCGGACGCTTCGAGGAGCCGTCGCCAGACCCGATCCGAGCGGACTCTGTGTCCCCATGACCAGCGTGCTGATCTGTTCCAGCCCCATCCACGGGCACGTGACGCCGTTGCTGGTGGTCGCGCGTTACCTCGTCGAGAGCGGACACGACGTCCGGTTCCTCACCGGCAGCCGTTTCCGCGGTGGCGTCGAGAGGACCGGCGCAACGTTCGTCGGACTCCCCGCGGGGGCGGACTACGACGACCAGACCATGGACACGACATTCCCGGGCCGCGTCGGGAAGTCGGGCGTCGCGGGCCTGGTCTGGGACCTGGAGAACATCTTCCTGGCGGTCGCGGCCGTGCAGTACCGGGCGCTCGGGAGTGCGATCGCGCACGTGCCGACCGACGCTGTGATCGCCGAACCGCTGTTCATCGGCGCGGCCATGATGATGCTCCGCCCACGCGCCGAGCGGCCGATGATGATCTCGTCGAACGTGGTCCCGCTGACCCTCTCCAGCCGTGACACAGCGCCGTTCGGACTCGGCCTCACGCCGATACCGGGGCTTCGTGGCCGGGTACGCAACCGCGTCCTGCAGCTAGTGGCCGAGAAGCTCATCTTCCGCAGCGTGCAACGCAAAGCGGAGGCGATCGCGGCCGATCTCGTCGGGACGTCGGTGCCGATGTTCCTCCTCGACGCGTTACGGCTCGCCGACGCGCTGGTCCAGTTCAGCGTGCAGAGCTTCGAGTACCCGCGCAGCGACCTTCCGAGCACCGTCCACTTCGTCGGGCCGATGCTGCCGGCGTCCCGGCCCGATGCCGCGCTGCCGTCGTGGTGGGCCGACCTCGACGCCGGCCGGCCGGTGGTACACGTCAGCCAGGGGACGATCGCCAACCGGAACTACGACGAGCTGATCGCGCCGACCCTCACAGGTCTGGCGGACGACGACGTGCTGGTCGTCGTGAGCACCGGCGGTCGCCCGGTGGACTCGCTGCCGAGCCCGCTCCCAGCGAATGCGCGGGTCGCGGAGTACCTGCCCTACGACGCCCTGCTGCCCAAGGTCGACGTCATGGTCACCAACGGCGGCTTCGGCGGCATCCAGTTCGCGGTCCGGAAGGTCCTCACCGACGGGTCCTACCGCGCAGCCAGCCAGCGCATCGGGGTCGACATCCTGGCCGCCAGCGGACTTGCCGGCGTCCGCGAGCTCATCGAGGCGGGGCGACACCCTGCTGTGCGGGCTAGCGATACATCCATTCGGCCCACCGGGTGATGGTCGTGCTGACCACCGGACCCGCCGGGCGGACCTCGCGGTACTGGCGGTACTTGGCGGCCAGCGCGTCGAGGGCGGTGTCCCGGGCGTCGGCATCGGTCCTGTCGTCGAGCACCCGGGCAACGCCGTCGGCGCGGACCCACCACAACTGGGTCCAGTCGTCGTCGTACCGGTCGACGAGGAAGCTCACCCTTGGCTCGGCCCCGACATTCCTCAACCGCTGCAGGTGCATCGTCGATTTCGGTTTGGAGTCGACGGCGAACACGACCGCGTCCGCGTCGCCAGCCGCGCCCCAGTCCGGAAGCAGCGCGAACGTGACCGGCACGAGGTGCGGCGCGCCGCCCGGTCGGACCGTCGCCAGCGTGGCCGTCGACGCCGCGGCGAAGCGCGACCGAGGCCCACCCGCGCCGGCAGGACTCACTTCGGGATCGCGGCCAGGTCGAGCGTCGCCGGGTCGATGTCGGCCGACTCCACTTCGGGCACCGGCGCCACCAGCGGGAGTCGCACCTGAAAGCGGGTGTTACCCGGCTCCGATACCACCGAGAGGTCGCCGTGGTGCTTCTTCACGATGATCCGCCAGGAGATGTCGAGCCCCAGCCCGGTGCCGAGGCCGACGGCTTTGGTGGTGAAGAACGGCTCGAAGATGCGCGTACGGATCTCCTCGGGCACGCCGGCCCCGGTGTCGCCGACCTCGACGAGGATGCTGTCGTCCTCGCGGACCGCGCGGACGGTGAGGACTCCACCGGCCGGCATCGCGCCGACTGCGTTGTCGATCAAGTTCGTCCATACCTGGTTGAGTTCCGCCGCGAACGCCGGGACCTCGGGCAGCCCCGGGTCGTAGTGCCTGACCACGGTGATCGCCTTGCCGATCTTGGCGCCCATCATCATCAGGGTGGCGTCCAGGAGCTCACGGACGTCGATCACCTGGTACGGCGCACGGTCCATCTGCGAGTACTGCTTGGCGGCCTGGACGAGCGTCGACACCCGGCCGACGGAGTCCTCGATCTCGTTCATCAGCAGCTCGGTCTCGACGGTGTAGTTGAGCCAGCGGATGGCGCCGTCGAGCACGTCGTCGTCGACCGCCGCGGACACCTCGTCGAGCCAGTCGACGGCAAGACCCGCCTGGACGAACGTCGGCGCGAGCTCCCAACCGCCCTGGATCCCGCGGTCCTCGAACCACTCGCCGAGTGCGTCCTCACGGTCCGCCGCCTCCATCGGGCTCAGCGACGGCGCCTTGGCCACCCTCTCCACGGCCGACTCCTGTATCCGCATCAGCAACTCGAGCGTCGTCCGGTCCCACGGCCCGCCGGCGATCGTGCCGAGCTTGTGTCGCATCGACGCCACCCGATCACGCAGCGACGACGTCGCGCGGACCGCAGCGGCCGCCGGATTGTTCAGCTCGTGCGTGAGTCCGGCCGAGAGCTGCCCGAGCGCTAGCAGTCGTTCGCGCTGCTCGATGGCCTGCTTCTTGGTCTGCGCGCCCCAGAAGATGCCCTCGAGCAGATGCAGTGCCATCGGGAACCATTCGCGCATGATCGTGGCGAGGTCCTCCGCGTCGAGGACGAAGAACCGCGACGGCACCGTCACCCGCAACGAGCTGGGATAGACCTGCGGCACCCGGTCGCCCATGTAGGCCTGCCACGCACCGGTGTAGGACCCCCGCTGGGAACTGCGGGTCATCTCCACATCGTCGCCGCCGACCAGCCGCGACATCACCAGCGTGCCGTCGAGGAGGACGTAGAAGCACGACGCGGGCTCGCCCTCGCCGTAGAGCTTTCTGGGCTCGACCAGGATCGTGTGGCCCCGACGGCACAGCCACTCCAGCTTCCCGTCGTCGAGCTTCTCGAACAGGAACAGCGTCCTGAGCTCGTCGACGTCACACGGATTCGGGTCCGGGATGCTGGTCATGACTGCGGCCTTCTTATCGATCGGTAGGTTCCGTTGGCGGGAGGTGATCAGAGCTTGGCGAGGTAGCGGTGCACGAACATGACGGCCATCGCGCCTTCACCGACGGCGGACGCGACACGCTTCGCGGATTCCGCGCGTGCGTCGCCGGCGACGAAGACGCCCGGGACACTCGTCTCCAGGTGGTAGGGCGAGCGTTCCAGAGTCCAGCCGGGAGTGCGCCCGTCCACCGCGAGGTCCGGTCCGGCGACGACGAAGCCGTGTCGATCGCGGATCACGACGCCCTCGAGCCAATCGGTGTGCGGGGTGGCCCCCGCGAAGATGAACAGCCACTGGGCATCGATCGATTCCTCGACGCCGGACATGGTGTCGCGCAGGGTCAGGGTCTCGAGGTGCTGGTCGCCGCCGGCGGCGACCACCTCGGTGTGCGTCCGAACGGTGATGTTGTCGATGCCGGCGAGCTGCTGGATCAGGTAGTACGACATCGACGCCTCCAACGACCCGGCCCGGACGAGGATCGTCACCGACCGCGCTGTCTTGGCCAGGTGGACAGCGCCCTGGCCGGCCGAGTTGGCCCCGCCGACGATGTACACGTCCTGCGCGGTGCAGCCGGTCGCCTCGCTCAGCGCCGAGCCGTAGTACACGCCGATGCCGGTGAAGTCGGCCAGCCCGGGCGCGGTCAGCCGGCGGTAGTTCACGCCGGTCGCGAGGATGACGGTGTGCGCGTCGATGGAAGCGCCGTCGGCGAAGTGGACGGTGCGGGCGGACCCATTGACGTCGAGCCGGACGACATCGCGCGTGGTGATCAGCTCGGCCCCGAACTTGGTGGCCTGACGCCTGGCCCGATCGGTGAGCTGAGCGCCGGACACACCGTCGGGGAAGCCGAGATAGTTCTCGATGCGGGAGCTCTGGCCGGCCTGGCCACCGGTGGCGGTCCGCTCGACGAGCACGGTTTTGAGCCCTTCGGACGCGCCGTAGACGGCGGCGCCCAGACCGGCCGGACCGCCCCCGATGACCACCAGGTCGTAGAAGTCGCCGACCGGTGACGTGGTCAGCCCCACGAGGTCGGCGAGCTCGGCGTCGCTCGGCTGGATCGCGACGGTTCCATCGGTCGTGACCACCACCGGCAGGGCCCGTTCGTCCGCGCCGGCGGCGGCGATCAGCCGCGCCCCCTCGGCGTCCTCGCTCTGGTACCAGCGGTACGGCACCTGGTTGCGGGCCAGGAACTCCCGGACCTCCGCCGATCGTGCCGACCAGCGGTGCCCCACGACCTTGATCTCTGCAACCGGCCGCCGGTCCGAGCTCAGCCAGGCGTCGAGTTGGGCGTCGACGACGGGGTAGAACTTTTCCTCCGGCGGATCCCACGGCTTGAGCAGGTAGTGGTCGAGGTCGACGACGTTGATCGCCTCGATCGCGGCACCGGTGTCGGCGTAGGCGGTGAGGAGGACTCGGCGCGCCCACGGATACAGGTCCATCGCCTGTTCGAGGAACTGCAGCCCGCTCATCTGCGGCATCCGGTAGTCGGCCAGCAGGACGGCGACCTCGTCGCCGCGGAGCTTCATGTCGCGGAGCGCCTCGAGCGCGGTGGCGCCCGATTCCGCCCGCACGATCCGGTAGTTCTCGGCATACCGGCGGCGCAGGTCCCGCGCGACGGCACGTGACACGCCGGGGTCGTCGTCGACGGTGAGGATGGCCACCCGGGCTGCGGCCGGGCTCGCGGGAGGTCCGCTCATGCGGGCGGGAGAGGGCTCGACGGGGAGGCACGGCGGCTTCGGTTCACCTCGCCAACCATAGGGTCCGGGTGCTGCGGCTGATCCCGGTCAGGCCGTCCGGCAAGCGCACGTAACTCCCACTTGCGACAATGCGTCCATGACTGCGCTCCCCCGGCTGCCGTTCCGGGGCACCCGGCCGTCCTGGCTGACGCGCCGACGGATCCGATGGATCCGCCGGTGGGGGATGCGCGGAGTGCTCGGGCTGCTGGCCATCGTGGCGTGCCACGTCGGCGGTGTTCTCGTCACCGACGCGTTCCCGGCGCGAGCCGACACCGACCACTATCAAGTGGAGGCAAGTCTCGACCTGTCCCCGTGGCGGTGGTCGCGGATCCGCTCGTTCACCACCGTCGGCGATCTGACCATCAGCTTCAACACCCCGTTCCCAGCCGCCGGCGTCGAGGCGCGCCCACAGATCAAACGCTCCATCGTCGGCACCGTCGATCCGGTCTCCTCCGCCCCGACGCCCTCGCTGGTGCCGACGAAGGCCGAGATCACCGAGGCCGGCCGTCAGCTCATCGTGAACCTGACCGTCCGCTACCTCATCGGGGTGCTTCTCGTCGTCGTCTTCGTCCTCGCCGCGACCCACCTGCGATGGAACCGCAACCGGCGCAAGGGGCTGCTGCTCGGACTGGTCGCCGGGGTGATCTCGATGAGCTATACGGCCGCGAGCGCCGTTGTCACCTACCGGCCCGAGCAGGTGAAGACGTACTCGACCACCGAACTGCTGGCCACCCTGCAGTCGAGCCCGAAGGTGCTCGCGTCCATCGAGTCGCGAGCGGGCCAGGTCGAGCCGTACGTCACGAACTGGCTGCAGCTCCAGAACGCCCTGCAGGAACGCTTCATCTCACCAGAGGTCGCCAAGGCCGACACCGTCCGGTTCCTGCTGGTGTCCGACATCCACGGGACGAACGAGTACGCCGTGATGAAGAAGATCGTCGACTCAGAGGACATCACCGCAGTGATCGACACCGGGGACATGCTCAACTTCGGAGAGGTGTCCGAAGGCGAGCTCAGCGGCCTGTTCAAAGGCATCGCGGGACTCGGAGTGCCCTATATCTTCGTCGACGGCAACCACGACGCGACCTCACGGCTCGACGAGACGCTCCTGCGGCGGCTGTCGACGATCGGCAACGTGATCCTTCCCGACCCCACCGCGGAGGACTTCCAGCTGGTCAGCATCGCCGGCGTGCGGATCGCCGGCATGAACGACCCCCGCTTCTACGGCGATTCCAACTCCGACGTCGGTGCGGTGGAGAAGCCCGCCGCCGTGAAGTTCGCCGAGGCGGTCAAGGACGTTCCCGACCTCGACATCGCGTTGTCCCACGAGCCGACCGCGTCGGACGCGATCGACGTCGGCACGGTGAAGATCCGTGGGCACCTGCACCACGCCTCCCTCGACGGACACACCATCGGCGTCGGGTCCTTCACGGGCGGCGGGCTGATGAGCTATTACCGCAACGGCGCAGTGGAGGTGGCCACCGACGAGCCCGGCGCCGAACTGGTCGGTCAGCCGCAGGCCTTCGACATCCTTCGCTACAACGCCGACTGCTCGATCAACTCGCTACAGCGGCTGGTCTACAGCGACCTCATCGAGGGCTCGCCGAAGTACGACAGCGTGACGGTGATCAACGGCTCGAGTGTGAGTTCGACGACTCCGACGGCCGGGCGACGCTGCGTGTCGACCGAACCGACGTCGAAAACGCCGGTGACGCAGGTCGGGAAGTAGCTTCCCGGCCTGGGCCACCGGCCCGGTTCGTCAGTGCCTCAGTTCTCGGACTTCTCGCCGTCGGTCGGCAGGGTCGCGTCGGTGGAGTCCTGGGCCAGTTCGGCGTCACCGAGCGGCTTCGCGTCGGCGGGCGCCGATGTGTCGTCGTCGGCCCCATTGGTCCCGGTGGCCGGAGCGGTAGCAAAGGCGCCGGTAGTGGTATTCGCCGGCGACGGCGCCGGTGCGCTCGTCGGCGTCTGCCAGCCGCTGGTGCTGCTCTCGCCGGTCAGGTACTTGTACGCGGCGAAGACCAGGCCGGCGACGCCGGTGGCCAGCAGGATCTTGCGTCCCCAGTGGTGGTCCGGCTTCACCTCGACCTCACCTTTGAGCGCAGCTACTGCGGCGGTGCCGCGTCGGGTGGCCTCTTCGCGGTAGGGCGCACTCGCGGCGAGACCGGCGACGACAGCCTCACTGACCCGGTCACGCGCGGTTTCGACGTAAGGAGCCAGATCATGGGCGGCGTCAGCGGCGTGTTCGCGGGCCGCTTCGACCAGCGGGGCCGCGGCGACGAGCGCAGCGGTCCTGGCGGCGGTCAGTTTCGGCGTGAGCGCGAGGGTGGCTGCGGTCACGACCTGCTCGACGCTCGGCCGCGCTGCTTCGGCACGCTGCAGCAGCACTCCGGACGCTTCCTTGGCGGCCTGCCCGAGCTTGCCCGCGTACGGCTTGGCTCTGGCTGCGTAGGGCTCGGCGAGGCCGGACACCTGTGACGACAGCGCAGCGACCTGCGCGGTGAGAGCGGACAGGTCTACTGCGGCTTTCTTCTTCTTCTTACCGAACACCAGGGCCTCCTACGGGTCTGGTCAAGTACGTCGGTCAGACCTTACGGCCTCAGCGTGAGCGGCGGGAGTCCGAGGGCCCATCGTCGGCTCGTCGATGTGCGGGTTCATGACAGGATCGTCTTCACGGCGCCGCACCGAGGCGGCGCGCTGTGAACCACCGAGGAAGGATTCCGGCGTGACCGACACCTACGCCACGTTCCATACGACCTCTGGCGACATCGTCGTCCAGCTGTTCCCCAACCACGCACCGAAGACCGTGCGCAACTTCGTCGGCCTAGCCGACGGAACCGGCGAATGGACGGACGAGGAGACCGGCGAGAAGCAGGTCGGCAAGAGGTTCTACGACGGCCTGGGCTTCCACCGGGTGATCGAGGGCTTCATGCTGCAGGGCGGCTGCCCGCTGGGTACCGGCACCGGCGGCCCGGGTTACACCTTCGACGACGAGATCCACCCCGAGCTCCAGTTCAGCAAGCCGTACCTGTTGGCGATGGCCAACGCCGGCTCGCGCGGCGGTAAGGGCACCAACGGCTCGCAGTTCTTCATCACCGCCGTCGCCACCCCGCACCTCAACGGCCGCCACACGATTTTCGGTGAGGTCGCCGACCAGGCCAGCCGCGATGTCGTGGACGCGATCGAGAAGACGCCGACCGACCGTGGCGACCGCCCGCTCGAGCCGGTGACGATCCTCTCGGTCGACATCGAGGAGCGCTGACCTCCGGCCCGCCCGGACGTCAGAGGGATGCGTAGATGAGTCAGCCGCCGGGCCCGTCGGGCTGGGATCCGCCACCGGCGAACGGTCCGGACGGTGCGGGGCAACCCGCCCCGGGGCGGCCGACGCACTGGGATGCCCCCGCACCGGTACCGGCGGCCGGCTCATCGCCCGCCCCGTCGGTCTGTTACCGGCACCCCGACCGCGAGGCGCACATCGTGTGCCAGCGGTGCGGGCGGCCGATCTGTCCCGACTGCATGGTGCCGGCGGCTGTTGGTTTCCAGTGCCCGGAGTGCGTGCGCGACGGTGCCAAGACCGTCGCCGCGCGGACGGAGTTCGGCGGCCGGGCGCTGATGAGCAGCACCGGTGTGGTGACCAAGGTCCTGATCGCTGTCAACGTGCTGATGTACGGACTGCAATACCTGCTCGGGTCCCGACTCGAAGTCGCACTGGCGATGCTGCCCGGCCCGGCGATCATGTCCGACGGTTCGCTCGGTGGGGTCGCCTCGGGTGAGTACTGGCGGCTGCTGACGGCGGCGTTCCTGCACGCAGGGCTCCTGCACATCGCCGTGAACATGTTCAGCCTCTACCAGATCGGTCCGGCGCTGGAGCGTCAGCTGGGGCGGTCCCGCTTCATCGCCGTCTACCTGATCTCAGCACTCGGCAGTTCGGTCGCGGTGTACTTCTTCGCCCCGTCCAACCAGCTGGTGGTCGGCGCGTCCGGTGCGGTGTTCGGCATCTTCGGCGCTGCCATCGTGCTGTGGCACAAGCTCGGCCAGGACATCCGGCCGGCGTTCGTCGTGCTGGCGGTCAACGTCGTGATCAACGTGATCGGCCGCAGCGTTCTCTCCTGGCAGGGGCACGTCGGCGGCATCCTCACCGGTGTCCTGCTGGCGGTCGCGATCGGCTACATGCCGGGCAAGGGTGAGTCCCGCCGTCGCTACCAGTGGATTGCGATGGGCACGATCACGGCGGTCCTCGTGCTGCTCGTGGTGATCCAGACGATGCGCCTGCACGTCGCGTAGTCCGTCGGCGGGACCTACCCACTTGATTGCCCGGGATCGCGATGCGTTGTTTGGCCGAATTGAGTGCAGATGGTCAGTGGTGGCGGGTTTTGTGACGTGTTGTCCCCAGAGTGATCAACAGCTGGGGATTACATCGGTGTATTTACCCACAGCTTCATGCACAGCTGTGGACGACGTGACAGCCGGTCTGTGATCTTTCCCTGGCTGCGGGTCGGGCACTCCGGATCTCGGGCGATGCGGACCAGGCGGTCATTTCCACTGAGTGGAGAAGACGAAGCCGATGACGAACAGCCCCATGCCGATGACGATGTTCCAGTTGCCGAGACCGCTCATGCCGGGGACGCTGGGCCCGGCCAGGTAGAACACCACGATCCAGGCGAGCCCCAGGACGAAGCAGGCGACCATCACCGGTGCGACCCAGCGTTTCGGGATCGCGGCAGCCGCCGTCGACCGGGCGACGGGAGGCGTATACGCAGCCTTCTTGCGCGAACGAGATTCGGGCATGGCGGTTAGCCTATCCGCGATGGCTGCAGAGCAAGTGGATCCCGGAACCGGCCGGTCCCGACGCGGGCGCCGGCTGCTCACGCATCTGGTCGCGGCCGCCGCAGCAGCGCTGATCGGGTTCATCGCCATCATCAGCGCGGTGTCCTCGGGCGGCAACACCGATCTCCGCCCCGAACGCCAGACCGACCTCACCGATCTCGTCGCGAGCCAGGCCCGTCGTACGGCCGGACTCCAGGCTAGACAGCAGGAGCTGGACAAACAGGTCAGTACCCTCACCGGCCAAGTCGGCAATTCCTCTGCCCGCAAGCAGCAGAAGGCGCCCGCGGCGTTGGCGCCGAGCGTCGGACTGACCGACCTCCTCGGTCCGGGTGTCGCCATCACCCTCGACGACGCGCCCAAGTCTTCGAACACCGGTAATGTGGACGCGGACGCGCTCGTCGTCCACCAGCAGGACATCCAGGCGGTCGTCAACGCGCTCTGGGCCGGCGGTGCCGAGGGCGTCGCCGTGCAGGGCCAGCGGCTGATCTCCACGTCGGCCATCCGGTGCGTCGGCAACTCGGTGGTCATCCAGGGGGTGCCGTATCCGCCGCCTTACCGCATCACCGCAGTCGGCGACGTCGGCCGGATGCTCGACTCGGTCGCTCGCTCGCCGGCCATCTCCATCTACATCGAGTACGTCGCGAAATACCACCTCGGCTACGACGTGAAGCAGATCCCGTCGCTGACGCTCGGGGCGTACACGGGCTCGCTCGAGCTGCAGTCCGCGCAAGCGGGCGACGGCAACTGACAGGCGGCCTTGTCGCCGGCGGGTTGCCTGTCGGCGGGCTGTGCGAGGGTGACGACCGTGCGGATCGCCACTTACAACGTCAACTCGATCATCGCCAGGCTGCCTCGGCTGCTGGCCTGGCTCGAGACCGCGAGACCCGATGTCGTCTGCCTGCAGGAACTCAAGTGCGACGTCGACTCGTTCCCTGCCGCCGAGCTCGCCGACCTCGGCTACGAATCCGCGGTCAACGCCAACGGACGCTGGAACGGTGTGGCGGTGCTGTCGAAGGTCGGGCTGACCGACGTCACCCGTGACCTGGTGGACCAGCCGGGCTATCAGGCCGACGACGCTTTGATCGCGGCACCCGAGAAGCGCGCGGTCGGGGCGACCTGCGGCGGTATCCGGGTGTGGGCGGTCTACGTGCCGAACGGCCGTGAGGTCGGGCATCCGCACTATTACTACAAGCTCGAATGGCTGACCGCGTTGAGGAAGACAGTGGCCGCTGAGCTCTCGGCGGCTCCGGAGCGGCCGCTGGCGGTGCTCGGCGACTTCAACATCGCCCCGACCGACGCCGATGTCTGGGACATCACCGCTCTGCACGGAGCCACCCACGTCACCGAGCCGGAACGGGCGGCGCTGGCCGAGTTGACGAAGGCCGGGCTGCGCGAGGTGCTGCCACGTGCGCTGAAGTACGACGTCGCCTACTCCTACTGGGACTACCGCCAACTCGCGTTCCCGAAGAACAACGGCATGCGCATCGACCTGGTGTTCGGGACGCCGTCGTTCGCCGAGGCGGTGTCCGACGCCTACGTCGACCGCGAGGAGCGCAAGGGCAAGGGTTCCTCCGACCACGCGCCAGTGGTCGTCGACGTCGCACTCTGACCCGGTGGCGGTGTTGCGCGCGGTCATACTGGTCGGGTGAGTGACCGCAGCAGGATCCTCGTCGTCGACAACATCGACTCGTTCGTCTACAACCTGGTCCAGTACCTGGGTCAGCTTGGCGCCGAGGTGGACGTCCTCCGCAACGACGTCGTCGATCTCGATGCGGCCCGGAACTACGACGGCATCCTGCTCTCTCCCGGTCCCGGAACTCCCGAACGTGCCGGCGTGTGTGTCGAACTGGTGCAGAAGCTGTCCGGGGTCGTCCCCATCTTCGGAGTCTGCCTCGGGTTGCAGGCGATGGGCGTCGCGAACGGAGCCACCGTCTCTCGCGCGCCGGAGTTGCTGCACGGTAAGACGAGCTCGGTCATCCACGACGGGACCGGCGTGTTCGCCGGACTGCCGAGCCCGCTGATCGCCACGCGCTATCACTCGCTGGCGATCGAGCCCGACACCATCCCGGACGACTACCGGGTGACCGCGTGGACCGACTCCGGCGTGATCATGGCCATCCGGCACCGCGACCTGCTGGTCGAGTCGGTGCAGTTCCACCCCGAGTCGGTGCTCACTCAGGGCGGGCACCGAATGCTCGCGAACTGGCTGACCGAATGCGGTGACGAGAATGCGCTCGAGCGTTCCGTCGGCCTCGCGCCGGTAGTAGCCCGCCGCGCAAGCTGACGGCTGCGCCTAGCGATCGGGACCCGGTCCGGACGACGGCTGCCATTGACGCCTGATCAGCCCGTAGACCCAGGAGTCCGACACCTCGCCATTCACGACGCAGTCCTCCCGCAACGTCCCTTCACGCACGAAACCGAGCCTTTCCAGGACGCGCGCAGAAGCGGCGTTGCGCGTATCCGTCTCGGCCTGGACTCGATTCAGGTCCAGCGTCTCGAACGCCCAGTGCAGCAACGCGAGCCCTGCCTCCGTCGCGTACCCGTGACCCCACGCCGCATCATCGAGGCAGTAACCCAGCGACGCGCTCCGGAAGTCAGGATTCCACCGGGTCAGACTGCACCATCCGATGAACGCCTCGTCGGACACGCGCTCCATTGCGAGCCGCGCTCCGCTGCCTTCCGCCGCCAGGCGTCCGCAGGCCGAGATGAAGCGGTCGGCCCGTGCCCGTTCGCTCCAGGGCGGCGCATCCCAGTAGCGCAACACGACGGTGTTGGTGTGCAGGGTGAAAAGAGCATCACCGTCCGCCATGGTGAACGGGCGCAACCGCAGGCGTGCAGTCAGCAGGGTCGGGGTGGGCAAGGACACACGGGTCATCCTGCCGTGCCCTCGCGCTGCATCTCACTCGACGGCATCGGCCGCGGCGGCCGCCCGTACTGGCCCCTTACTCGCCGCCGGGCTTCGCGGTATCCGACGGCCTCGGAGAGCCGGTCGCGGACGGCGAAGGCGTGTCGGACGGCGAGGGCGTGTTCGACGGCGAGGGCGTGTTCGACGGCGAGGGCGTGTCCGACGGCGACGGTGGCGGGGTGCTCGGGGATGGGGTGGACTTCGGCTCGATCGCCACGATGATCACGATCGTCGCGTCCACTGGTCGACGCACCCCTTTCAGCGGCTGCTGACCGATCACCATGCCGGCTGCGACCGTCGACGACTCCTGGGTCACCACCGTCGGCTTCTGGAACCCCAGCGACACGAGAAGCGCCTCCGCGGCCGACTGCGTCATGTCCGTCAGCTTCGGCACTTCGACATTGCCATTGGCGTAGGTGATCGTCACCTTCGTCCCCTTGGTGACCTTCACCCCCGAGCCCGGGTCGCTCGATATCACCTCGTTCGCGCGCCCGTTGGCCGCCTGGTCCTCCACGGGTACGGCGATCAGCCCGTTCGCCGTCAGCTGCTTGGTCGCATCGTCGACCGACAGACCCGTCACCGCCGGCACCGACACCTGCGGCTTCCCCGTCGAGACGACGATGTCGACGGTCGTGTTGGTATCGACCTTCTGCGCGGCCTGCGGAGCCTGTGAGATCACATCACCCTTGTCGACGGACTCCGAGGCAGCCGACGTCGCCTTCGGCACCAGCCCGGCCTGACGGATCGCGTTCTCCGCCTCGGCCTGCGACATCCCCTTCACCGACGGCACCGTTGCCGTCGCCACGTTCGCCTGATTGTCGAAGTAGCGGTTCAACCCGTACGCGGCGCCCACGAAGACCGCTAGCACGGCCACGATCAGCACCACCCAGCCCGCGGCCCGACGCTTACGACGCGGCGGTACCTGGTCCGGGGGCGCGAAGCCGGACCGATCCGCGAACCCGGGGATCACCCCGGTCGCCGCGGCAACCGCGGCCATGTCGTCGGCCGGCAGGTCGGGCGTCACGATCAGAGCCGCCGACGTGACGGTCTGACCGGCCATCACCCGCTCGACGTCGACACGGAAGGCATCCGCGTCCTGATACCGCCCGTCCCGGGTCTTCGCCAGCGAGCGCATGACCAGAGCGTCGATCTCCGGGCTCAACTCGGGGTTGCGCGTCGACGGGGGTTCCGGCATTTCACGCACATGTTGATACGCCACCGACACGGGTGAATCGCCCACGAACGGCGGTCGCCCGGTCAGCAGCTCGTAGAGCATGCAGCCGGTCGAGTACAGGTCGCTCCGCGCGTCGACCTTCTCGCCGCGCGCCTGTTCGGGCGAGAGGTACTGCGCCGTCCCCATCACCGCGGCGGTCTGCGTCATCGTCGACGAACTGTCCGAGATGGCCCGGGCGATGCCGAAGTCCATCACCTTCACATCGCCGGCGGGCGTGATCATCACGTTGCCCGGCTTGATGTCACGGTGGATGATCCCGGTCCGGTGGCTGTAAGCGAGAGCTCCGAGCACGTCGGACGTGATCTCCAGCGCCCGGTCGGGAAGCATCATCCGACCCTCGCGCAGGACGTCGCGCAATGTCCGGCCGGGGACGAACTCCATCACGATGTAAGGAATGGCCTCGCCGTCGAGCTCGTCCTCACCGGTGTCATAGACCGACACGATCGACGGATGGTTGAGCCCGGCCGCATTCTGCGCCTCACGGCGGAACCGCGCGTGCAGCGACGGGTCGGTGGCCAGGTCCGAACGTAGCGTCTTGATCGCCACCGTTCGCCCGAGCCGGGTGTCGTAGCCACGGCGGACGTCGGCCATCCCACCGCGCCCGAGCAACTCGCCCAGCTCGTAACGCTCACCGAGCAGGCGTGCGCCGGCCGGCGTTCCGGGTGGCGTGTACGGCGTGTTGCCGCTCACTGCACCACCGCTTGGATGACGGCCTTGGCGACCGGCGCCGCCAGCTTGCCGCCGGAGACGTCGTCCCGGACCGTGTCACTGTTCTCGATGATGACCGCGACCGCGACCTGGGGGTTCTCCGCCGGTGCGAACGCGGTGAACCACGCATACGGCGGCCGGTCCGGCGAACTCTCAGCAGTCCCGGTCTTACCGGCTACCCGAACCCCGGGGATCTGTCCGTTCCTACCGGTCCCGCTGGCCACCACGGCCTCCATCATCTGAGTCAGCTGCGCCGCCACCTGCGGTGTCACCGCTTGGGACATCACCTGGGGTCGGGTGATCGAGATCGGACGGAGGTCGGGTCCGCGCACGACCGCGGACAGGTAGGGGCGCATCACCTGGCCGCCGTTGGCGATACCGGCCGACACCATCGCCATCTGCAGCGGGGTGGCGGCGACGTCGTACTGCCCGATCGCGGACAGTGCGGTCTCGGGGAGGTCCAGCTGCTGGGGGAACACGCTAGCCACATCTGGGAAGCTGTCCATCGGGGTGCTGTTGAAGCCGAACTTCTCGGCCTGGTTCCGCAACGCCGTCGCGCCGACCTTCATCCCGAGCCCGGCGAAGGAGGTGTTGCAGGAGACCGCGAGCGCCTGCAGCATCGTCAGCTGACCCTTGACCGCACCACAGCTCGAGTCGTTCTCGTTCTTGATCGTATGTGTCGTCTGCGGCACCGGCAGCACCTTCGGGCTCGACAGCATCGTCGTCGGCGTGTAGCCGCCGGACGACAACGCTGCGGCCGCCGTGATCAGCTTGAACGTCGAACCCGGGGGGTAGCGCTGCCGGGTGGCGCGATTCAGCATCGGGTTCTTCGGGTCGTCGATGTAGGTCTGGTACGCCTTCTGTTGCGTCGACGCGCTGTGGCTGGCCAGCTTGTTCGGGTCATACGTCGGGTGCGACACCATCGCCAGGATGCGGCCGGTCTTCGGCTCGATCGCCACCACCGCGCCGACCTTGTCACCGAGCGCGGTGTCCGCGGCCTTCTGCGCGCGCGCGTCGATCGTCAACAGGATCGAGCCGCCCTGCGGGTTGCGTCCGGTGGCCAGGTCGATGACGCGGCGGACGAACAGCCGGTTGTCGGTTCCGGCGAGGATCGGGTTCTCCGACTCCTCGAGATAGGTCCGGCCGTAGATCGACGAGTAGAAGCCGGTGATGTGGCCGTAGAGCGGGCCGTGCGCGTATTCGCGCTGATAGACCAGGGCGTCCTTCGTCTCGACCGACTGGGCCACCGGATCGCCGCCCACCAGGATCGGGCCGCGCTCGCGGGAGTACTCGTCGAGAAGCACGCGCCGGTTGTCCGGACGCTTCGACAGTGAACCGGCCTCGATGACCTGCACGTACTCGATGTTCCAGAGCAGCGCGAGGAACAACAGCCCGAAGACGATGATGACCCGCCGGATGGGAACGTTCACAGCGGCACCGCCTGAGTGTGCTGATCGTCTTCGGAGCGGTCGCCTCGTGGTCGGGTGTCCGGTGGTGCGGCGCCGGGAACGGGCGCGAAACTCGCCGTATCCGACGACGGGGCGATGCTCGGCGCCGGCCGGGGCTGGCGGGCGTGGTGTGAGACCCGCAACAACAGCGCGACCAGAGCCCAGTTGGCGAGCAGCGAGGAGCCTCCCTGGGACATGAACGGCGTGGTCAACCCGGTCAGGGGGATCAACTTCGTGACGCCGCCGATGACGACGAAGACCTGCAACACGAACACGGTGCCGAAGCCGATGGCGAGCAGCTTCCCGTAGGGATCGCGGCACAGCAGCGACGTCCGCAGCGCGCGCTCGACGACGAGCGCGTACACGACGATGAGCGCCATGAAACCGGTCACGCCGAGCTCCTCGCCGATGCCCGCGGCGATGAAATCCGACTTCGCCAACGGGATCAGGTTCGGCCTGCCCTGACCCAGACCGGTTCCGAGGATCCCGCCGTAGGCGAGCCCGTAGAGCGACTGGATGATCTGGTAGCTGCCGTCGGTGTCACCGACCGGGTTGAGCCAGGCATTGAACCGGATCCGGACGTGCCCGAACGCCGAGTAGCCGAACATCGTCCCGACGGCGAACAGGATCGCGCCGAGGACGAGCCAGCCGGGCCGTTGAGTAGCGACGTAGAGGAGCACGACGAAGGCCCCGAAGAACAGCAGCGAAGTCCCGAGGTCGCGCTCGAACACGAGGACCCCGAGGCTGATCAGCCACCCGAGCAGCAGCGGGGCGAGGTCACGGGCGCGTGGCAGGTCGAGCCCGAGGACGCGCCGACCGGCGAGTGCAAGAGCATCCCGCTTCGTCACTAGGTAGCCGGCGAAGAAGATGATCATCGCGACCTTCGCGACCTCGGCCGGCTGAAAGCTCAGCGGACCGAGCCGGATCCAGATCCGCGCGCCCAGGATCTCCACACCAAGCCCCGGGATCAGCGGTAGCAGCAACAGGATCACGCCGAGCAGGCCCGCGGTGTAGGTGACCCGCTGCAGCAGCCGGTGGTCGCGGAGGAAGATCAACACGGCCACGAAGGCGACGACGGCGAGGGTGGTCCAGGTCAGCTGGAGCAACGCGTCCCTGCGTGGCGGTGATGCGCCCGAAGCCGCGGCCGAAACGGCCGACGCGAGGTCCAGGCGGTGGATCATCGCCAGCCCGACGCCGTTGAGGAAGACCACGCACGGCAACAGGACCGGGTCGGCGTAGGCGGCGCGGAGCCGGACGGTGATGTGTGCGGCGATCGCCAGGAGCGCGAAGATCCCGACCGCCACCATGCTGCGCTGCTCGATGTGCCCGAGGATCGAGGCGTCGATGATCGCGTACGCGGCTGCGGTGATGACGAGGGCGAACAGCAGCAGCCCGAGTTCGGCGCCGCGGCGTTTGCGGAAGTGCGCGAGGTCGGCCGGCGCCGTCTCGGCGATACCGGGGCCGGCTGACGCGGCGGCGATGGGGGCGGCGCTCACGGGGCGGACGTCGCAGTCGCGGGGATGACGCCCGAGCACTCCAACGGAATGTCGCTGCTGCCCGCGGGTCCGCTGAAGGTCGGCCTCGGGGTCGAGGTCGTCGTCGTGGACGGGCTCGGTGACGCGGTGGTGCGCGGGGTTGCACGGGCGGTGCCGCTCGCGGTCGGCGATGGCGACGGTGTCGGTGTCGGCGATGCGTGGAGTGCGGACTGGATGGCGCAGGCGGCGGCGATGGTCTGCAGGTTCGCGACGATGTCTCGGGCGTCGGCCAGACTGCGGGCGGAGATCGTCTGCGACACCATGTCGCGCTGGTAGGTCGGCAGTTGCTCGAGTTGCAGGTCAGCGGGCTCGAAGACGTGTGCCAGCTTGAGTCCGGTGATGGGTTGCGAGATGCCTCTGAAGATCCCCACCGACGCAGGTTGGCCGGCGCTGGTGATCGGGCCGACGTAGAACTGACGCTGCGTCCACTGATAGCCGAAGAGACCGACGACGACCAGGATCGCAACCACCGCGAGCGCGAACACGCTCCGGCGGAGCTTGCGCCAGCGGGTCTGGAGCTGCGGTGCGTAGCGGTACGCCTCGGCCTGATCGCTGGCGCGGTGCGCGCGCGCCTCGTCGTCCTCGGAGTGCTCGAGCAGCGCGGTTCCGGCCGCGCCCGACATGGTGATCTCACCGGAGTCGTCACCGACCAGGGCTGCCACCGCGCCGACCAGCATCGGGTGCTGGGAGTCCAGGGCCTCAGCCGTCACCGGCGCCGGCAGTGCGTCGGTCGCGGCGGCGGGATCGTCGGCGACCTCGACGACGAACGCGACCACACAGGTGACGTTGTCCGGCGCGCCCGCATCCAGTGCCAGCGACACCAGCGACTCGCAGGCCCGCGCCGGGTCGGCGGCCACGGCGAGGTGGTCGCGAATGGCCGGGACCGACACGAAGCCGGTGAGGCCGTCACTGCAGAGCAGGACGCGGTCGTCGGGGACGAGGTCCACGAAGAACGTGTCCGGGTCGTTGTCGGCACGGCCGTCGACGGCGCGGATCAGCCAGGAGCGATGGGAGTGCGTCTCGGCCTGCTCGGGGGTGATCTGACCTTCGTCGACGAGGGACTGGACGAACGTGTGGTCCTTGGTGAGCTGGACCAGCGCGGGCAGCGCCGGCGTCGGGGAGTCGGCCGGTTCCGTATCCGCTGCTGAAACTGCTGAGTCGGAGGCCGTGGCTGAGGCAGCGGCTGCGAGTTCGCGGTCGGCCGGGCGGTAGAGGTAGGCGCGGGAGTCGCCGATGTGGCCGAACACCAGCGCCTGGCCGGTGAACAGGGCGGCCGTCAGTGTCGTGCCCATGCCGTGCAGCCGGGATTCGGAGTCGACCCGCGCGGAGATCCGGTTGTTGGCCAGCAGCGCGGCCTCGGTCAGGCGTTCGGCCTCCCGCTCCGGGCTCTCCGCCGGGGAAGTGACATCGAGCTCGCGGAGCGCGTCGATCGTCAGCGCACTCGCGATGTCACCGCCGGGAGGTCCGCCCATGCCGTCGGCGACCGCGAGCAGACGCGGGCCGGCGTACGCGGAGTCGTCGTTCCTCGCGCGCACCATGCCGATGTCGGAGAGCGTGGAGAACCAGAGCCGCATGCTCACGTCCTGAGCTCCAGCGTGGTCTTACCGAGCCGGACGAGAGAGCCGATCCGGACCTCGGTCGGTCCGTGGATGCGGGCGCTGTCGACGAACGTGCCGTTCGTGGAGCCCAGGTCCTCGGCGTACCAGAGTCCTTCGTGCTGCCGGAACACCGCGTGCCGGGTGGAGATGTATTCGTCGTCGATGGTCAGGTCGCACTCCGGTCCCCGGCCCAGGGTGACGGTGTCGTTGGTGAGCCTGACGGCGTCGCCCGCGCCGTTGCCGGCCACGATGACAGCCTGCGTCGGCTGGCCCTTGCGTGGTTTCGTCGGTTTCACCGCGCGTTGCTTGGGCTGCTTCGCCTTCGGCGGCGCAGGTGCCGCGACGCCGCCGGGCGTCGCCCCGACCAGGACGTTCGCGTCTCTCGCACGGCCGACCCGGGTGCCGAAGAGGTCGGCGCGCATCACCGCGACCGCCGAGACGATGAACAACCACAGCAGGGCGAGGAACGCCAGCTTGATGATCGTGACGGTCAGCTCGGACACGTGCTCAACTCCGCGCCGGCGAGGGGATGTGAATCGTCAGGACGGTGTTCCCGACGGTCACCGCGGATCCTTCGGCGAGCGTGCTGAAGCTGGCCCGGGTGCCGTCGACGAGGGTGCCGTTGGTCGAGCCCAGGTCGTGCAGGGTGACTGTGTAACGGCGACCGATGAAGGCGACGCGGATCTCGGCGTGACGACGCGAGACGCCTGGGTCGACGACCTGCAGATCGGCCTCGCTGCCACGCCCGATCAGGACTCCGGGAGGCACGAGTTCGTGTTTGGCCCCGTTGACCTCGAGCCAGGGTGTCAGCGGCCGGGCGACGGTGGCATCCGATGGCGTCGGCGGTGCGGCGGCGGATCGCGGCGTCGGGGCCGGCGGTGTCGGAGGGTTCGGCGGTCCCCAGCTGGCGGACGGTGCCGGCCGTGGCTCGACCGGTGGCTGGGGTGCGGGTGGTCGTGGAGCGGCGCTGACCGGTTTGCTCGTGACCCGGAAGCGTCCGGTGGAGAGGTCGTCGGCCGGTTTGAGGTCGATCCGGACACGGCCGGGCAGGGTGTAGTTCTCGACCTGCGCGTGCTCCTCGACCGCCTTCGCGAGGTCACCGGAGAGGGTCTCGCCGTATCCCGCCAGCCGGCCGTGGTCGCTCGGGCTCAGCTCGACGACGAAGGTGTTCGGGGCCAGGGCGGTGTCCCGAGAGAGCACCTGGGCGGTGTTGTCGAGTTCGCGTTCGAGCGCGGAGCGGAGCTCGACCGGCTTCACCTCGGAGCGGAAGAGGCGCGCGAAGGTCGTGTTGACGAAGCCCTCGATGGTGCGCTCGAAGCGCGCGACGAAGCTCACGAAACCTCCTCGTGTGCTGGCTCTGGGTGTGCGGTCGGTCGTGCGCCGGGCCGGCTGGCTCCCGCTGGCATGGTAGCCGCCACGCTCGGACGGCCGGCTTCGACGAGCCCAACGAGCGGGGGGCGTTGATGGTTTCGCCGGGTTCGTCCGACTGCTGAGGATGAGCAGGCCGCGGTGCCCGCGTGTTAACCTTCTGCGGCGTTTGGCGCGAGTGGCGGAATAGGCAGACGCGCACGGTTCAGGTCCGTGTACCCGAAAGGGTGTGGGGGTTCAACTCCCCCCTCGCGCACACATCAACTCCCGGTCGAGGTCCGTCCTCGGCCGGGAGTTCTGCGTTTCTCCCCCCGCCGATCTCACGCCGTACCGAGGCTACGATCCGGGCACGGTCCGGCGAGCTTCGGGAGGTCGTCATGCGCGAGATCCATGCACGCAAGCCTTACCCCTACGTGATGGGCAAATACGACGAGCCGCTCGCCACGGTGTCGCCCGGCGAGACCGTCGCCCTCTACACCGAGGACGCATTCGAAGGTCGGCTCACCGACGAGAGCCAGGTGCCGAGCGACGTCCTCGGCGCCTACCTCAATCCCCAGACCGGCCCCATCATCGTCGAGGGCGCAGAGCCGGGGGACATGCTCGCCGTCCGGATCGAGGACATCGAGCTCACCCGTGACTACGCCGTGAGCTGCCTCAAGGCCGACTTCGGTGGGCTGACGTCAACCGTCCTTTCGCCGACCCTGCAGGACCCGCTGCCGGAGAAGGTGTGGATCTACCGGCGACAGCCCGACGGTTCCTTCTCCTACGACCCGTCGAAGTTCTCCATTCCGGCGGCACCGTTCATGGGCACGATGGGCACCGCTCCGGGCCTCGAGGCGTTGTCCGCGCTGACGCCGTTCACCCACGGCGGCAACATGGACGTCCCGGACGTCAAGGCCGGCCACACCGTCTACCTACCCGTCACCGTCGACGGCGCCTACTTCTTCACCGGCGACTGCCACGCCGCCCAGGGTGAGGGCGAGGCGTGCGGGGTGGCGCTCGAGATCAGCGGCAAGGCCACGCTCACGTTCGACCTCGTCAAGAACCATCCGATCGCGTGGCCGCGGATCGAGTCGCCGGACCGGATCATGACCGTCGGCAGCGCCCGTCCGATGGAGGACGCCGCGCGCATCGCCTACGTGCAGCTGGTCCGGTGGCTCGAACGTGAGTACGGCTGGGACCGCTGGGACGCCTATCAACTGGTCACCCAGGCCGGTGAGCTCTACGTGGGCAACATGGTCGACACCTACTACTCACTGGTCGCCAAGCTTCCGAAGCACTACCTCGGCTGAGCGTCAGTTGAGCGTGTGCGTCGCGGCGACATTGTCGACGGTGACGGTAACGGGCGCGTTCGTCGCTGCGCTGGACAGATAGGTCCATACGCCGATCCCGCCGGCCGACTGCAGTGCAGCGGTGGTGTCGGTCGTCGAGAGTCGCCAGCTGGCCGGCTCGGGGTCGCTGCCCTTCCAGACCTTGAACTGCAACGCCGTCGATCCGGAACCGATCACCTGCAGACGCAGATGCAGCGTCTCGCCTGACGCGTAGGTGAGACCGGTGACGGGCGTCTGCGCGACTGTCGTCTCGGCGCCGGCGACGACTCGCGTGAGGTACGCGGTGAGGGTGCCCGTGGACGAGAGCGCGAGCTTGCCCCGGTAGGCGTTCGTGGCGTTGCCCCGACCGACCAGTGCGACCTGGATGCCGGTGTTGCCGGTGCCCACCTTGTCGATGGCGATGTCGGCCGTCAGATCGGTGTCGATCGAGGTCGCCGAGGGGAGGTAGGCGTTCGGGCCCGAGCCCGCGGCGCCGATCCGGATCCTGCCCCCCGCCGGCGACCGTGTAGTTCGACGCCGTACCGGCGACAGTCCAGTTCCCACCCGTGTCGGCCGTGCCGAAGCCACTGGCCGAGGTCCGGCCGAACGCGTCCGTCGCGAACGCCACGCCCACGGTCGGCGAGGTCACGGTGACGGGGTGGGTGACGGTTGCGGTGGCGCCGGCGTTGTCGGTGACGGTGAGAACGACCTGGTAGGTGCCGGCGGTGGAGTAGGTGTGGGTCGGGCCCACGGCAGTGCCGGTTGCGCAGCACCAGCAGGCTGTTGTGCGTTTTCGCCCACTGGACGTAGCCGTCGAGGTTGTCGTGGATCCAGGTGTCGCCCTGGGCGATGGTGCCGTCGTGCATGTCGTGATCGAGGTTGGGGATGACGAACGAGACGGTGGGCAGGGTCGGGTAGTCGGTCGGGAAGCTCGTCAGCGGCTGGTTCGAGGCGGCCGGAACGTTGGAGAAGTTGACCCACGGGCTGTGCTTGCGCGCGTACCGCCCGCTCGTGCAACCGGTGTAGCCGACGCTCGGAAGGCTTTCGGCGTAGCCGGTGTAGCCGATGCCGGCGGCGAGCGCCTGGGCGCCCAGGTTGTCGGTCGCGTAGGTGTTCGGGCAGCTGTCGTCGGTCAGGCCGTTGGTCGACCCCGAGAAGAGCGCAAGATAGTTCGGCTGGCTCGGGTGCGTCTCGGCGTAGGACTGGACCATGTTGGCGCCGGCGGTGGCGAGCGAGTTGATGTAGGGAGCGTCCGGGTTGTCGAGGACGTTCGTGATCGAGTGGTTCTCCAGCACGAGGATCACGACGTGGTCGGGGCGCGGGACCACGGTGACACCCGATGCGCTCGCCTGAACCGTCGTCGGGATGATCGATCCGAGGAGTGCGACGGCGAGAACGCTGATCGCGCATGGCGGTCCTCCGGTGCAGCATCGTGATGAGTTAGCGCAGCCTAACGCCGTTTCGGTGCGACATCACCAGAATTCACGCGGAGCCCAGAGTCGGCGACCGTGGCTGATCCGTTCTCGTGCATGTGGGCCATCATGGCCACTCCGTAGACCGTCCGTTGCCCCGACGAAACGAGATCGACCATGCAGCATCACGAGGCCGCTATCGAGCGGTTCGTCACCCGGACGAGCCTCGACCCGGACACGCTCGCGGTCGTCGTGGACGGGTCGGTGGCCAGCGGGCTCGAGCGGCCCGGCTCCGACGTCGACCTGGTGCTGGTGGTCACCGACGAAGCATTCTCGGCCGCACTCGGCGCCGACCGGTTGAGCTACGTCGACGGCGATGCCGGCTACGAGCATGGCTACTACGACATCAAGGTCGCCACGCTCGGATATCTCGACCTGGCTGCTCAGCGAGGCGACGGGCTCGAGGAGGCGATTGCCCGGATCAGCGTCGTGCCGGATGCGCAATGGGAGGAGCGAATGGCGTCCCACATGGCCCAGGCTCGACTACACGGTGGCTATTTTCTCAACCAGGCTTACCAGTTGTCGAACCAGTATCTCCTTCAGCACGCCGTGGTTCATCTCGTCGGCGCGGGCGGTCGTTCCCTGCTGGCTCTGAACCACGTGCTGTTCCAGGGTCAGAAGTATCTGGAACGGCTGGTTTCCGACCTCAGTCACAAACCCGTCGGCTACGAGGCGGCCGCCGCGCACGTGCTCCGGGATCCGAGCCCGGCAACGGCGAACGCGTACCTGAGCCTGCTCGAGGACCTTTACGACTGGCCACCGAGCTCGGAGGCGACACTGTCGAGATTCGTCCTCGACAACGAGCTGGCATGGCTGTTCGGCACGGTGCCGCCGGAATACAGCTGACCAGTACCGCCCAGTGGGCAGAAGTGCGATCGACGAAGCCTTCGCACGCTCAGCTGCGAACGCTGAGACGACTTCTGCCCAGGCGGCGGTACGGGCCCGGTGGTTCTAGGGGAGCGTCAGCGGCCGCGGCGACCGGCCTGCGAGGAGAACGCGGCCGCACCCCGGTTCGGCGAAGCCTGCGCGGCGGCGGAACTCCCGCGACCGCGTGAACTGCCGCCGCCGGAGACAGCGCCGCCGGAGGCGCGCGGAGCAGCTGACCGCTGGCCACCGCCGGAGCGTCCACCGCCGTTGGCAACCGGAGCTGCACCGGCCGGACGACGACGGCGCGACTGACCGCCGGAGCGGTCCGAGTCGCGCTGGGCCTGCGCCGACACCGGAGCCGGTTGCACGAACGCGGCCGCTGGGCCGGTCAGTGCGACGATCGCCGGGTCGCCCGGCTCGATGGTGCGGGTGGTCGGGTGGATGGACGCCTGGCGCATCAGCACCTGCACGTCGTTGCGCTGCTCGCGCGTCCCGATCGTGACAACCGTGCCCTCGGCACCCGCCCTGGCGGTACGGCCCGAGCGGTGCAGGTAGGCCTTGTGCTCGGTCGGCGGGTCGACGTGAACGACCAGCGACACGTTGTCGACATGGATGCCACGCGCGGCGATGTCGGTGGCGACGAGCACCCGGACCTCACCGTCACCGAACGCGGCCAGGTTGCGCTGGCGCGCGTTCTGGCTGAGGTTTCCGTGCAGGTCGACCGCCGGGACACCGGCGGCGGTGAGCTGCTTGGCGAGCTTTTTCGCCGAGTGCTTCGTGCGGGTGAAGGCCAGCGTGCGGCCCTGACCCGAGACGAGCTCACGAACGACGGCCGGCTTGGAGTCCGTGGTGACGAGAAAGACGTGGTGCGCCATCTCCGGGACGTGCGAGGACTCGTCGTCGACCGAATGCGTCACCGGGTTGTGCAGGTAGCGCTTGACGAGCGCGTCGACCCCGCGGTCGAGCGTCGCCGAGAAGAGAAGACGCTGCGTGTTCGCCGGCGTGGTGTCGAGAATCCGCTTCACTGCTGGGAGAAACCCGAGGTCGGCCATGTGGTCGGCCTCGTCGAGGACGGTGACCTCGATCGAGCTCAGGCGCACGTGCCCCTGGCCGATCAGGTCTTCGAGACGGCCGGGAGTGGCGATGCAGACGTCGATTCCACGACGCAGCGCATTGACCTGTGGGACCTGGCCGACGCCGCCGAAGATGGTCATCGAGGTGAGTCCGAGCGCGGGTGCGAGCGCCTCGATGGTCTCGTGCACCTGCGCCGCGAGTTCACGCGTCGGAACGAGGACGAGCGCGCGGGGCTTGCCGGGCTGACGGGTCCGCTTGGACGCAGCCAGCGTGGCGATCAACGGAAGCGCGAAGGCGATCGTCTTGCCGGAGCCGGTCCGGCCACGGCCGAGGACGTCGCGGCCCGCGAGCGAGTCGGGCAGCGTCGCGGTCTGGATGGGGAAGGGTGCATCGATTCCGCGCTTGGCCAACGCGGTGATGAGCGGGGTGGGAACACCGAGCGACGCGAAGGTCGCATCTGCTGACACCGACTCGACGTCGGACGCGGGAGCGACCGGTGCCTGGACGGGCTTGCGGCCCGACGTGCGGGCATGGGTGTTCTGGGGACGGGAAAGCTGCGAAGACAAGAGTGATCCTGAACGTCGATGGCCGCGATTGCAGACTCTCTCGCGTTTCGAGGAGGCGATACGGCGCCGATAGGCGGCGCTCGGGCAGACGACCGGGGACACACGACATGTGTCCGGTGTAGTGCCAGTCTAGCCGCTGGACGCCCATGGGATGACCAGCGGATCACCGAGCCGGAGGCGAGTCTTGAATGATTCCAGAAATAGGGCGAGACTTGGGCGCGTGACCACGACTTCGGATTTCGAGCAGATGCTGCGCGGAGCCGAATTACGGGTGACGCGCCCTCGAGTCGCGGTGCTCGGCGCCGTGTTCGACCATCCGCATGCGGACACCGACTCGATCATCGGCATCGCGCGTGATGGGATCGGATCCATTTCCCACCAAGCCGTATACGACGTCCTCCGGGTGCTTACGACCGCGCGCCTGATCCGGCGGATCGAGCCTGCGGGTTCGGTCGCCCGGTACGAGGCTCGGGTGGGCGACAACCACCACCACCTGGTCTGCCGGTCGTGCAGCGCCATCGTCGACGTCGACTGCGCGGTCGGCGAGGCGCCGTGCCTGACCGCGTCCAACGACAGCGGCTTCGTGATCGACGAGGCCGAGGTCGTCTATTGGGGGCTGTGCCCCGACTGTTCTGCTGCCCAGAATCTGAACCGTTCGACTCCCCACCGGAAAGAGTCCCATGACCCAGTCTGACAACCTGCCTGAGAACCAGCCCGAGAACCAGCACGGCCAGATCACCACTGACCCGGAGATCCCCGCCCCCGGTGCCGGCTGCCCGGTGGTCCACGACCAGCTGCCGCGTCCCACGCAGGGTGACGCCAACAGCACCTGGTGGCCGAACCGGCTCAACCTCGACCTGCTTGCGTCGAACCCGCCGGTCAAGAATCCGTACGGCGACAGGCTCGACTACGCCAAGGAATTCGCCTCGGTCGACCTGCCCGCGGTCAAGCAGGACATCGCGGAGGTACTGACGACGTCGCAGGACTGGTGGCCGGCTGATTTCGGCAACTACGGCCCGCTGATGATCCGGCTCGCCTGGCACGCCGCCGGCACCTACCGGGTGGCCGACGGTCGCGGTGGCGCCGGCAAGGGCCAGCAGCGGTTCGCGCCGCTCAACAGCTGGCCGGACAACGTGAACCTCGACAAGGCCCGCCGGCTGTTGTGGCCGGTGAAGAAGAAGTACGGCCGGACGATCTCGTGGGCCGACCTGCTGGTCCTCGCCGGCAACGTGGCCCTGGAGTCCATGGGCTTCGAGACCTTCGGCTTCGCCGGTGGCCGTGAGGACGTCTGGGAGCCCGAAAAGGTCTACTGGGGTTCGGAAACCGCGTGGCTCGGCACCGACAAGCGTTACGCCCGCGAAGGCGACACCCGTCAGCGTGACCTGGAGAAGCCGCTCGGCGCGACCACGATGGGCCTCATCTACGTCAACCCGCAGGGGCCCGAAGGCGTGCCGGACCCGGTCGCGGCCGGCCACGACATCCGGGAGACGTTCGGCCGGATGGCGATGAACGACGAGGAGACCGTCGCGTTGATAGCCGGCGGCCACACCTTCGGCAAGACCCACGGCGCCCATCAGGACGACCGGCTCGGCCCCGACCCGGAGGCTTCGCCGCTGGAGAACCAGGGCCTGGGCTGGAAGAACGGTTATGACACCGGCGTCGGCCTGGACACCGTGACCAGCGGCCTGGAGGTCACCTGGACTTATCACCCCACCCGGTGGGACAACGAGTTCTTCCACATCCTGTTCGCCTACGACTGGGAGCTGCATCAGTCCGCCGCGGGCGCCCACCAGTGGCGGCCCACGAACGGTTCCGGTGCCGACCTGGTGCCCGAGGCATTCGGTGACGGGAAGCGCGAGCCGCGGATGCTCACCACCGACCTAGCGCTGCGCTTCGACCCGATCTATGAACCGATCTCGCGTCGGTTCAAAGACGATCAGCAGGCGTTCGCCGATGCCTTCGCGCGCGCTTGGTACAAGCTGACCCACCGCGACATGGGTCCGATCCAGCGCTACCTCGGGCCGGAGGTCCCCAGCGAGGTGTTGCTCTGGCAGGACCCGATCCCGGCACCTGAGCACGGGATCGTCGGCGCCGCCGAGATCGCCGACCTCAGGGCGCGGATCGCCGACTCGGGACTCACGGTCTCCCAGCTCGTCAGCACCGCCTGGGCGGCCGCGTCCACCTTCCGCGGCAGCGACAAGCGCGGCGGCGCCAACGGCGGACGCATCCGCCTCGACCCGCAGAGCGGCTGGGAGGTCAACGAGCCGGCCAAGCTCCAGCAGGTCGTCCGAACCCTGGAAGGCATTGCGGAGGCGTTCAACTCCGGACGTACCGACGGCAAGCAGGTCTCCTTCGCGGACCTGGTCGTCCTGGCCGGCGGAGTCGGTGTCGAGCACGCCGCGAAGGCTGCCGGGCACGAGATCGAAGTGCCGTTCACTGCGGGCCGTGGTGACGCCACCGCGGAGCAGACCGACGTGGTGTCGTTCTCCTACCTCGAGCCCGTCGCGGACGGATTCAGGAACTACCTCGGCAAGGGCGCCGAACTGCCGGCCGAGTACCTGCTCATCGACAAGGCGAACCTGCTCACGCTGACCGCGCCGGAGTTGACGGTGCTCGTCGGGGGGCTGCGTGTCCTGGGTGCGAACTACGAAGACTCGACGCTCGGCGTACTGACCAACGCGCCTGGCACCCTCACGAACGACTTCTTCGTGAACCTGCTCGACCTGGGTACGACGTGGACGCCGGCGGACGATGACTCGCTGACCTTCGGAGGGCGTAGCGCCACCGGCGATGTGTGGACCGGCAGCCGGGCCGATCTGGCGTTCGGGTCGAATGCCGAGCTCCGAGCGATCGCCGAGGTCTACGCCAGCGACGACGCTGGCGAGAAGTTCGCGAGCGACTTCGTGGCCGCGTGGACCAAGGTGATGGACCTGGACCGGTTCGATCTGTCGCGCTAGAGCTCGACGCGATACTGACGACGTGGCCCACTCGGGTGGGCCACGTCGTCACTGGCTGGGCGCCGAGGGTGGGATCAGGACCAGACCGGTGTTCTTCGGGCCGCTGAACTCGAACGACACGTGCTCGGTCGTCCCGCCGATCTGCTGGTGATGCATCCCGATCGCCTCGATCAGAGCATCCCGGCCGAGCCGGGCGGTCCGGCTCCAGAAGTTGCAGCACGGTACGACGACGACGGGCCGCACGGCTGCTGACTCGACGACCGGACGCAGGGCTTCGTCGGGGTGCAGTCCGACGACGAGGTCGTAGTACTCGGCCATGTCGGCGGTGTACTCGACCTCACGGTGGGCCACGCCTTTCAGCGTCCAGCCGCGTGGGTCGATCACCTCGCACGCGAGGCCGTGCCGTTTGGTGAGCAGCCGCGCGAGCATCCCCTGCCTGCCGGCCACGTCGGCGACGTAGCGGGCGCCGGGGAAACGTTCGCCGACGAAATCCGCCAACACGTCGAAGCGTGCCGGGTCGCCGTGGAACCGGTGCCGCGTCATCCCGCCGAGGGTAGCGACACGCGCGCAGGCGGGAACGTCGATGCGATCATGGGCGGATGAGTGAGAAGCAGGCCGTATCGCCGAATCGTTCGCCCGGCCCGTCGAAGGGTCTCGTCGACTCGATCGCCACCGGGTGGGCGCCGCGACCGGCGCCGCCGGCCGGACCGTTGCCGTCGGTACCGTTCGCGGCTGCGCGCCGCGACGCCGTCAGCACGGCCTTCCCGGGTGAGCGCCTCGTCGTCCCGGCCGGCGGGTTCAAGATCCGCAGCAACGACTGCGACTACCGCTTCCGCCCGCACTCCGCGTTCGTCCACCTCACCGGCCTCGGCGGTGACCGCGAGCCCGACGCCGTCCTCGTCCTCGAACCCCGCCCGGACGACGACGGCCACGACGCCGTCCTCTACTTCAAGCCTCGGGCCGAGAGGGACGACGAGGAATTCTGGCGCAACGCCCGCTACGGCGAGTTCTGGGTCGGCGTCCGACCGTCGCTCGGCGAGGTCGAGACCGAGCTCGCGCTGACGTGCCGTCACATCGACGACCTCGCCGCCGCGCTGGCCAAGGATGCCGGCACGGTGGCCACCCGGGTCGTCCCCGCGGTCGACGCCGACGTCACCGACCTCGTCCACGCCGCCGGTGGGGCGACGACCGAGAGCGACCTGGCGTTCGGGGCGTTCCTGTCCGAGCTGCGGCTGATCAAGGACGCGTACGAGATCGAACAGCTCGAACTGTCCTGCCACTCGACCGCCGAGGGATTCGCTGAGGTCGTGAAGGCGCTCCCGACCGCCGTCACGCGCGGGCGTGGCGAGCGCTGGGTCGAGGGCATCTTCGAGCTCGTCGCCCGCCATCGCGGCAACGGTGTCGGCTACGACACGATCGCGGCCGCCGGCGACCACGCCTGCACCCTGCACTGGATCCGCAACGACGGCGAGGTCCGGGACGGCGAGTTGCTGCTCCTCGACGCCGGAGTCGAGGCCGACTCGCTCTACACCGCAGACGTCACCCGCACCGTCCCCGTCGACGGTCGTTTCAGCCCGGTCCAGCGTCGCGTCTACGAGGCAGTTCTCGCCGCCCAGGCCGCCGGATTCGCAGCCGTGAAGCCGGGCAACCTGTTCTCCGACATCCACACCGCCGCCACTCGCGTCATCGCCGAGAAACTGGCCGAGCTCGGTGTGCTCCCGGTGACGCCGGAGGAGTCGTTGGCGGCCGACGGCGGGCAGCACCGTCGCTGGATGGTCCACGGGACGAGCCACCACCTCGGGCTCGACGTCCACGACTGCGCACTCGCCCGGCAGGAGGCTTATCACGGCGCTGTCCTTGGCCCTGGGATGGTGCTGACCGTCGAGCCGGGACTGTATTTCAAGGCCGACGATCTCACCGTGCCCGAGGAGTTCCGTGGCATCGGCATCCGGATCGAGGACGACGTCCTCGTCACCGAGGACGGATATCGGATTCTGTCCGACGAGGTCCCTCGCGAACCAGACATGGTCGAATCCTGGATGGCTTCACTGCACGCCTGATGTCAGGCGTCCGGGGAGCTGCTACTGCACCGGGTTCAGCTTCAGTCCGAACTGACGGAAGATGTCGACCGCTTCGGTCCACTGCACTCTGCGCTGATCGGCGGTGCCGTCCTTGCCGCCGTTGGAGATGATGCCGCGGGCCTGCCGAATTCCGTGGCCCAGATTCGCAAATACGGTCCCACCACTATCGCCGTTGACACTGCCCCAACCGTGAATGTCCACGCCTTCCACGCCCCGAACCTTGGCACCATTGAAAACGTACGTGATGTCTTGGTTGGTCACTTTGATGCCGCATGGGGTGGGGTGCCCCAATGCCGCCGACCGTTGGCCTGATTGACACACGTAGTCACCCAGATAGGAATAGCTCACGCTGCTGAGTGGCATCCACCTGCTCGTGTCGCTTTCATCAGCGTTGTCCGGGGCCGGAATCGTCTCGGCATCCCAATGGGCGGCGGCTGCCGTCACCCGTCCGACATAGCTTCCGAGTCGCCGGTTCCCATACTGGAAGGTGGCGCCGGCGCCGGTGTAAATGCGCTTTCCAATCGCGAAGCAGTGCTTGGCAGTGACCATGACCGGCACGTTGTCACTCTTTCGTACCGCAGGCAGCCCGGCCGTGCAATAGGCCACCCCGTTCGCCGTGAGAACGTCACCCCCGATGAATGGGGCGACGTCATGCCACTTCGCTGCGTTCCAGGATTTCGGGACCAGCGGGGTGCCTGCCGTGTACCGGATGGTGATTCCATTCAGGCCGGGCCCAGCTGGGGCGGCGGTCCGTGTCGATCCGGCAGCCCGCACGGTTGCGGAATCGCGAACCTGGATGGTGATACCAGCGCCGTTCGCGTCGGCCGAGGCCGCGTAAACGGCGAAGGGATGCCGTGCCGCCAAGAAAATCGACACCGCCCTGTCGAGGGCGATACGGGTATGCCGTGCCGAATGCACGCGCACCATGTTCAGGTCGACGTCGCTCGCGGCGGCTGCGGCGGAATGCTCGAAGGCTGCTGCCCGGTCCGGCTCCGTGACGTACAAGTCGACTGTGTGGTTGTTCGCATTGATACCGACCGCAGTGAAGATGTTCGCTCCTTTACCGATGCCGTAGGCGTGCAAGGCTTCGGCGGCTGCGCGCAGCGGGGCGAGGTACCGGGCCTGGACGTCCGGCGCCATGGCGGCGACCTGCTGGTCTGTCAGCGCACGAACCCCTCGCGACGCCGGTGTGTTGGCTGCTCTCGCCGCACCGCCCAGATGCAGCGACAGCACCAGCGCTACGACGCTCGCGACCGCCAAAGCGGTCACACGAGCCACTTGTCCGATCCGCACTGGACCTCCTCTTGGCGGGCACCAGGCTCACGTCGCCAGCTCCAAACCCACCATGAGAGACATTATCTGATGAGAATGAAGTGGTAGGTGAGCGTTCGTGGGCCGCCGATCCGCCTCTGGGCCAGATGGGCCCGGCCGCTAGGGCGCCAGCTCCGGGAGCTCGCGGATACCGAAGACGCGTCGCAGCACACGCTTCGCGGCGTGGAACCCGGCCATCCCGTGGACGCCAGGTCCGGGTGGCGTCGACGACGACGCGATGAACACATCAGGCACCGGGGTCGCGTAGGGATCCCAGCGGGGAACCGGGCCCAGGAGCACGCGGGGCAGGGTGATCCGGCCGCCCGCGATGTCGCCGCCCGGGTAGTTCGCGTTGTGGTCACTGAGCTTCGACGCCGGGATACCCGACGACGCGACGATGAGATCGCGGAAGCCCGGCGCGAAGCGCTCCACCTGCGCGGTGACCGCTTCCGTCGGGTCGAGGGTCGAGTTCGCAGGCACGTGGGCGTAGGTCCAGAACGGCCGCAGCCCGCCCGCACCGATGCGGGTCTGGTCCATCACCGCGGGGTCACTCGCCAGCACCATCGGGTGATCGGCGTGACGTCCGGCAGCCACCGCAGCCTCGGCTTCGACCATGTCCCCCCGGCTCCCACCGAGGTGGACGGTGCCGGCTCGGGCGACCTCCGGATGTGTCCACGGCACTGGCCCGGACAGCACGAAGTCGACCTTCGCGGCCGCGTTGCCGTAGGTCGCGCCCGCCAGCGCCCGCCGGTACCGCTCGGGCAGCCGGCCGCCCGCCACCCGCGCCAACGTTCGCGGGGTCGTGTCGAAGATGTAGGCCCGTGCCGGCGGCAGTCCGCTCAGCGAGGTGGCCTCGGTGTCGGTGTCGATCCGGCCGCCGTGCGCACTCAGGTCGGCGACGAGCGCGTCGGTGATGACCTGCGAGCCGCCGCGCGGGATCGGCCAGCCAGACCCGTGCGCGAGCGATCCGAGCAGCAACGCCGTCCCCGCCGACGACAGCGACGGCAGTTGAGTGATCGCATGCGCGGCCACGCCGGAGAGAAGGGCAGGTGCTGCATCGCCACCGAATCGGGTGTGCCAGAGCGGTGAGCCCTGTTCGAGCATGCGCAGCGCCATCCGGATCGCCGTCACGAGACCGTGCGGGACGTGCCGGTGATCGCCCAGAGCCACCTCGACGACGGAAGCCTGATGCTCGACGAGCGGTCCGAACAGTGACTTCCACGCGGGGCCGTCGGTTCCCAGCCCGGCGACCGTGCGGGCGAGGTCGCGGTACGCCACGCCGGCCTGGCCGCCGTCGAGCGGGTGCGCGAAGCTCACCTCGGGGACGAGCAGGTCGACCCCGCGGGCAGCGAGGTCGAAGGCCGCCAGGAACGGTGACGCAAGCGCCATCGGGTGGACCGCCGAGCAGATGTCGTGGACCACGCCGTCCGCCATTTGCAGGTCGAGCGTGCGGGCGCCGCCACCGATGCTCGGTTGCGCTTCCACCACGACCACGCTCAGGCCGGCGCGGGCAGCGACCACGGCTGCCGCCAGCCCGTTGGGGCCGGAGCCGATGACGACGACGTCGGTAGCTGGCACATTCGAAACGCTAGCCGGTGCCTGTGCACGCATGTTCGTCGGTCGACGCCAGGTTCCAATACCATTAATTCAGGGGACAAAACCCCCCGAATCCCGAACTACCCGGCTAAGACGACGTGCAAAGCGCCGCACACCCTCGATGGAACAAACGTGACCGGCACCCCGAGCGACGTCCTGACGTCCCCGATCGTAATCGCCATCGCCCGCTCCGACGGGAGCGGTGAGGTGCTCGTCGACGGTGTCTCGCACCTGGTCCGGGCGGACTCGATCGCCGCCGCCCGGCAGGACTGTTTCGGCTTCGTCTTCCATCATGTGGTCCAGAACCTCGGCCGCCCGGTGCGGGTCGAAGCGCGCGACAGCGAGGCCACCCGGTTCCTGGTGTTGCATCCGTCCGGCGAGGTGACCGCCGATGAGGACCCGAGTCCGCCGCATCCCGACCTGCTGGTCCCGCCGGTCCCGGCTCCGCTCACGTGGGCGCTCGTCGATGCGTCGTCTCCCGCTGTAGCACCTCCCGATCTTGCGACTGAGCCAACTCCCGAGCCAGCTCGTGAGCCAGCTCCGGCCGTCGCTCCCGACGTCGCCCCAGCTGCGCCCGGCGTGCATGCGGCCCGGGTCCCGACCCTCGAGGACCTCCTTTCCGGGCGTGCAACGCCGAACCCCGGTCCGGCGATGAGCGGTTGGCGCGCCGGCGTCCGCACACTCACCGGCGGCGCGGTCAAGCTCGGCCCGAGTGCTGCCGAGCTCCGGCTCCGGAGTGCGGTCAGCGCCGTCCAGCGGAGCCTCGACGGCCCGAAGACC
>JAABUT010000559.1_pt1 | contig 57575 bp, 74 predicted proteins | sample 5559281 | NCBI WGS metagenome assembly JAABUT01 (sample SAMN10711880, study PRJNA513359) | rock metagenome | isolation source: Antarctica rocks | place: Antarctica: Victoria Land, Ricker Hills nord | collected 2016-01-04 | reverse complement strand
GGGGCATAAAAATCAGTTATCGATTGTTTTTCTTTGTCTTCCAATCTTTGCTCTTCGTTCCTCTGGCCGTGTTTTTTTCGTTTTACTCTTAATTAAAGGTAGTTTTATCGATTCCTCGTTTTCGTGTCGTACTTCTTCGCTCATATCTTGAGTGTACCTTGGCCACATGTCCCGTAGACTGCCTTTTTCATCTCGGGCCCCCTAGGTTATGTACACCTTCTTCCATCAAGCTCCTAAGAATTGCCGCCGGGACCGTCATATCTCCTGCTGGCGGCTTCGGGATTTGGCTGTCGTCGGGCCACTAGACCTGCTTGCGTTTGACCTTCACGCTCTACCACGTCTCGGTTTCCACCCCCGACAGGCGACTGAGCGTTCTTAGTAATCAACTGTTGCCTTAAGCGGTCCGCGTAGCGGACGCTCTGTGAATTGGAAAGAGCGGTGAGAACGAGCCGTGTTGAAGAATATTTGGTTATTGGAGAATACGCTCTTCTTCCAACAGAGACGACGATATATTGGAGAAATTATCTTTGAGGTCTATGTTGGAAACAGGGAACAGTACTGTTACCCCTGTGGTTAGCAATCTCCGCTCCGAGCCCTATAGCTGGGGCTAGGGGATTGAGAGAGTTTTCACCTCCTTCCTCCCTTCGTAGCTGCCTACAGTAGTTCAACCAATATATATACATATGCTTCATCGGACCCTCATATACCAAGAGTCTATTCTTTGATAACATACGCCTCTTGCCTCTTTGCCGCGCAAGATCCGGATTCCCGCCCTTCTGACCTGTGCACCAACTCATTCCCTTTACATGCTCCCGAATGTAGAATCGTATGAGGAGGAACTATTCCGCCAGCAGTCGGGATTTGCAGCAATATCGTTTCTTCAACGAAGTCTGTCACGTGCCCGAATTGGCTGACGGCCGCTGTATCGGCTGCGAAGAACAAGCCATTCATCCCACTGCGAAGCATGGCCGTTTGAGTGGAATGGGGAATCGTAATCTTGGCGGAGCCGGAGAGGAAAATAACGTATCTTTCGACTAAGTCTTAGCAATGTCGATCAAGGGATGAAGGAACACTCACTGCGGTGCAGGCGCATTGTGAGCACCACCATTGGTTCCCGCTGGAACTATACTATAAGTTCCACTTAATAGGTTGCCTAGCCGCGTTGAGGAAGTTCCTTGAACACCCGGTTGAGTGGAGGTCGTGAAAGGATCCTCGAATTGCCAGCATTCAACGACGGAGTTGCCATTTTCAGCCGCTGTGGTTGTGACGTTGAGAAACCTCGCTGCCCCGACACTAATGCTTGGTAGGATTAGGAGGACGGAGATAATGGCGGCGTGACACCCGAAGTTCATGGTGATGGTGATTGAAGAAGGAAGATTAGTGGTGGGAAGTATGAATAATCTGCGTGCTGGTGTGCGCAAGTATATCATTCATTCATGCACGCATGGACATGTTGAGGTTTTATATCTGCAGGACAAACACCCTCTAGGCAGTGTCAGCTTCCATCCCGCCACATGGAGGAGATGATAGGCGGAAAACATGCTCGATATTCTCTGTTTATTTAACCAGCGCTTTCTGGAGAGATGAGAACGCATGCAGGCACTGTAGCGTGGTTAAGCTGTTGACTGAAAGCGGGTAAGGTTGGGGTGATGACTACGGAAGTACTGCATGGTTTTACAGCGAAGAGTTGGGTGGCGGTATTTATCACGCTTCTCTGAATGGCTCTGATATGCACAGATTCCCCAGACTACAGGCTGATTTCTTTCATACCCGATATCGACATCTGTAGGCTGTAGCCTCTGTAGGACAGCCCCTTTCCACCTTCCCCTGGGGAAAAAAACCCCCCCACCCATTCCAAACCCCCCCCCCCCACCACCCCCCATCCCCACAGCGCAAAAACCGCAACTCGCACTCCCCACCCCCTCAAAATCCCCCTAAACCCCCAACCCTCCCCCCAAACGGGAAAACCACCCCCAATAAGTTGTTGTACTATACTATACTATTACCTCCAATCCCATTTTCCCTTAACCCGCCGCCACTCGTTTTGTACTATGTACTACTGACGTATGTATATCATGCATGTACTGTATGTATGTATGTATCGCACGACGACAACATCCCCCGGCGAAAAAAAAAGAGAAAGAGAAAGAGAAAGGAAGAAAGGCGGCGTTTCGCGTTGTTTTTTTGGAAATGGGGACGGGGGGGAAGAATGGGGGTACTGTAGATAAAATCGTATCCCATACCTTTTCATTTTATAGGGAGAGAGTTGGGAGAGTTGAGAGGGTTGGGGCACGACGGTGTGGGGTGTGGAGAAATGAGAGGGAGCCTGAAGAGAAGATTTGAATGAAGATAGTAATCGGGTCGGGGCGGGCTTTGTATCATGATCAAAGATATCTGTATTATATTATATATAAAAGATGAAAAGTGGGGTTTTTGCTCGTGGACCACAATAAGATTTGTTTTTCCCTTTTTCCCTTTTTTCCTTTTTTGGGGGGGGGAAGGGGTGTGAATGTTCCTTTTCACCTTCAACCAAAGAAAAGCCGTTTTTACAATCTTTCAAGCTAACATTCGTCAGGAGTACAGTACCTATATATATACTTTATATATTCTCACAAATTACTTCTAAATCACCCACATCATGACTCGGTTGTTTTATTCCCGTCTCATAAACATCCCCCATCCCATCCATCAATCTTCTGCCAGGCTCAATCACTTCTCGCTTAGTTCTCGCTTTTCTCTCGCATACTCGATTTGAAGCATCATCATAATAAGCTCATATGAACTAAAAACACGTTCCAACGACAGTAAAAAAAGATGTAATACTACTAGAAAATGCAAAATGTGGTTGAACAATCATTTCTTCCTTTTTGAAAGAGGGGTTTTAAAAGCTTGAATGAATAGATAAATGTACTGCTTTCTTAAAACAGCAGAATTCAATCACGAACATTTATGCAACGGAAGTGAATAGTTTGAACTTTCTGCCTCTTGGTTCGTAAGATTGACCCAACGAGCCCACGTCATCCCTTTTTGAATAGGTAAATTTCTGGTGAAGCCAGTCTAAGAAGTTTGCTAATGGAGGTTTTTTCATAACCGAACTTTTGTTTAAAGATAGGGAACGGAGCTCCTTAGCCACCCCCTTGCCTCTCCTACTTTTTCTCCTCCTCGACCCCCAGGCGGCCTTCCTCCACACTCTTCGACATTGAGAGTCGTAGCGTCGATATTTTCAAAAGCTGTTTTGCCCAACCAATTCGAGAACCCCATCCACGCTCTCCGGCGCGCTTTTCCGATGCAGTAACTGTGGTCGTCTGAGTCGGGCTATGGGACCTTTGGAGGTCTGCTGGGGTGGTTTTGTTTGCGTGGGGTTTCCAACTAGTTCCGCCGACTCTGCACGTTCAGCACTCTTGGATGCTGCGGGCATTGATAGAAGTGAAGGGAGGAGAGATGGCCTTCGTTGCGCTGGAGGGGTGGTTTGTGAGGTTGGTGAGATGGAGGGGTTGAGGGAGGGGTTTCGTAACGTTTGCGAGAGTTGTTTAGGGATAGGATCTGGAGGAATCATTGAGGTTCCTTTTTCTGTCGCGTCATTTTTGGCGGGTTGTAGGGACGAGGATTCTGGCGAGGAAAGCGAAAGTTGGCGCTCATTGTTTCCGACTCGTTGGTGGGCGTTGTTATATTTCATATCTAAGGCCATGACGGAAGGCCGTCGTCCAACATTCCCAACCACGCCAAGGGCATCTTCGCTCTTCTGGAACACCGAAGGGCTTCGGGCAGGTTCCATGGGTTTTTCGGTGCCACCTTCTTGTGGGATATCTTGCGGGTAAATTGAAGACCTCGGTACCCGCTTCTCAATGGCTTCGCCCTCTGCACAGGTAATTAGGCTTTCGAATTGCAGCTCGGACATTCGGTCGGCTCCTTCCCATGGTCTTTTCTCCGTGCGATCTTCATCTAATAATCTTGTGGTATATCGCGTGTACATATCTACTAAGACTGTTTTCATGACTACCAATTTGGCTTTGGCGTTAGGAATGTTGGCATGCAAAGTCATAGACTGTCAAGATACTCACTAGCTAGGGATAGTTCTCGTCCAATACAACCTCGAGGGCCGCTGGAGTAGGTCCACATACTCTTAGCAAGGGTGCGGTAGCTCTCTCGCGAAATAAGCCAGCGGGAAGGGTTGAAGGTTTCCGGAGAAGGAAAGATATTGGGTTGTCGGTTTATGAGGTATGGTTGGGACGAAACGATTGTCTAAAAGCATACACATATCTCGTAAGTAGCCACAATCTTAAAATCATAATAGATTGCTAGTATCAAAAGAATAGGGGCACTCACACCCGCAGGAAGGAAGTAGCCCGAGATCACACAGCCTCCTGGAGGCACCACTCGAGTCTGGTACGAAGAGATGGTGTCAACCAATCGAAGACATTCCATGATTACCGCGTTGAGATACGGTAAGCTGTCGATCATAGCGAAAGTACGATCCTTGGCATCAAGTGGAACTGAGGTCAGGAGTTCGATGCGTAATTTTGACTGAACTTTGGGATGCAAACTCAGAGTTCGAGTCATGAACTCTAGAGCTGCTGGTACGGAGTCTTGTCCGGCTACTGAAAGCTATTGTTAGAATGTTTGACAAGATTTCAGCATCTTTGAGGATCAAACCGCAGTGATCCATAATCTCACTTGCTCTCTCGTTCCAACTCAATTGGCGGCCCGTCTCAGAATTTCGCCATGCCAGCATCTTCCTATACGGACTATATTTGAAGCCCGATAAGGGTTTGTCGGGATAATCTCTTTCTTCCAGTTGCAATTTCGCTTCGTACTTCGCAATCAGCCCCGAAAGCCATCTTTGAGCTTTCGCGTGAGCAATGGGTCCATTCGTAGCTATGAAACGACCGATATACTTGAATGGTATCTCACTCTCCCAGAAGAAAAACGTATCCCGTCTCTCATCATGACAAAGATCCATTATTTCCATACCTAGATCCTTCATTGTATTTGCGCCACTTCTCAGCCTGTCTAGGAAAGATGTGCCATCCTTTTCGGAGAAAGCGAATGCAGTGAAAACGTCGGCTTGCAAGGCTCGAAACACATTGCGAACAACAAGTGGGCCACTAATGCCGAATACGGTATTTTCATTACTGATCTGCCCATCAATGAACCTTAGCAACGTCGCGGTCCGTGTCTTGACGATATTTTGCACCTGTGACTGCGAGATGGATGTTTTTGAGTAAGCAGAAGCAAATACACGCCGACGTTTAGCATGAGCCTGTGCAGGGCCAAAGGAGAACATGTTTTGACTCCTACACTTGTCATGCAAAGCTCGAGGAATAAAAAGTGGTTTCTACTAACGCAAAATTCGAAAACACATCGTACCAGGCTGATCTATCAAACCCCCCACCAAACACGGTTTGCACACCATCTGTAGTCATTATCGAGACTTCATTGGGGCCTGTTCTTACGACTGGCTGGAAGCCATGGCTGCCGGAAGGATTGAGATGGGCGCTGTAGTGGGCATGCCGAACGCTGTAAAAATATTTCGTGTAAAGAAGATGACAGCGAGTCCATCGCGCAGACCAGTGGATAGTAGGGAGCTTTGCGAGTGGAGATAGACAGTTGTAGTATACCGCACGCAGTAGGACAACCACGATGGCCGCGAGTATGAGCCATGGGTTCATGTTTCGTAGGGAGGAGAGACAATTTTGATATAACTAGAATTGGAGGGTTAACGTTTGTGAAAAGTTGGTGCTCTTTCGGATACGGCATTGGATGTGGAAGGTGCAGTCGGCAGGGCTTTTTTTTTAGGTCACTATAATTCTTGTTGTACTCATGAGGTTTTTAAGAGTGAGGGAAAAGAATGATTGATGAACATATCTCTTCTCCTTTGATTACGAGGATTGGGCTGTGGATGGAGGACAAGCCAATGCTATGTGTAAGCTGACAAAGTAGTAATCAAAGAAAAGCTGATTACTAGATTGCCCATGCATAGCAGAGTCTGGCCACGATTCGCCCTCAGGATATGAACAGAGTAAATCTACACGCTCGTAGTTCCTTGGAAAAGATGGGCTGCTTTGATGTGGCGTAAGCCTGACTGGCATATACCATGCTACAGACTAGATCCAGCTCTTGCCTACCTGAAGATGTTTTTGCGGTCCACAGTGACGACCAAGAACAGGTCCTCGAGCGACAATCAACTATTGCAAATGTCATCGAACTAGTGGGGGACGTTGCGTGGCATCGGACAAGGATGTCGTTGGAGGAGTCTTGCAGATAAAGACATCAGTTGGCCTGCTGCTCATTCCACAACTCTACTGAGGTAGCAGTACAAGGCGAGATCTTCCCTTTACTAGGTCTTTCTGGCGCATTGCAAATTTACTCGAACCAGGTTCAGCAGTAGGCGAGATTTCTAAGCCAGTGAGTCTTCCCTGATTACGCCACACTGGGGTAGTTGGAGCCTTCAACTGCGCATGGTGGTCCAAACGGAGAATTGAGACGACCCAATACGCGAAAGGGGTCTATCAAAGATCGAGAATCATCCTAGTGTATCGAATTAGTTCATGGGAAAGCCTTGATGGTAAGATCTGCTATGCGCCTAAGCCGCTTTTCGATGCTCTCGAGCCGGAATCCATCTTCGGTTGTAAGATAGGACGAATGTATAGTGACCCATTGAGGACGCTTGGATACTTGCAACGAGGAGGATGGAGAAAGAAAGTAGAGGCTAAAGTACCCCGAAAAGATGCTAGGGGGACGGCTCCACACACGGCTCGGCTTCGACAAGACGAAAACATTAGCAAGAAGAACACCATTGAGTCATGATCCTCGAGTTTCAAAAGTGGCCTCTCAACATTCAGCCTTTCATGCCCTTTGGCCCGATCGTAATTGATAATCTTGGAGATCAGGCAGCACAGAGGGAAATTTGTAGCAGTGATGCTTCAAAGGAGAGGGGGTGAGATTGCCTACTGGAGAGAGATTGAAGATCGTCAAAACCAATGTCTTCTCGACGGGAGCACGGGCCCTCGCACACAAAGGACGGTGCGTTTTTTGGCTGGCAGATAACCTTACCTTACAGTCCTTAAGGTAAGGTAAAATTGGCTTTTCCAGTGCAGCAGAAGCAGCCTCTTTCAAGACGGAAGCTTATGCATCATGCAGCACGCCTTCCGGGGTTTTTGCTGATAGAAGAAGCGTTAAATCGAATCGCAATGCATAACACCTTTTAGCAAGATCCCCCAAACATGAGAAAAAAAGAAATCTTGAAAGACTTGACAATGCTTTCCTCCATCCTTATACTTGGGCTGGTCCACGCTCAGCTCAAGCTCGTTGCTGGCGTCTGAATCTTGATCACAATGGAAGCGGTAGCGTTGCCACGGGCAGACCTTCTATTCGTACTTGACGAGCAGTTAATTCTTCGGCTTGCGAGTGGCCTTTGTCTCGCACTGCAAACCCTAGCCTGCTCACACGAAAGGAGAAAAAACAAATCAGCAGGGCTCGGTGTAGTCGAGTGTCAACGGTATTTGCTTTCAAAGATTCCGCGAAACTGAATTCAAGTCTCTTAAGCTGGGTGGGGGCAACGAGTGCAAAGAGCTTGACAGCATACGAATGGGAAGTAGGATTCCGCAGATGGTTGACTGGGACCATCATGTCTTGGAGCAAGTAGCAGCTGAATAGCGGTGCGGTGCGGTGCGGTGCGGTGCGGTGCGCAAGAAGGTATCCAGGTGTAAAGTTGACTTGACTTTATCCAGGTGTGCCAGGTGGACCGTCACAACCGTTCAAACGTTGAGATGCGCTCGGGTTCCAGATTTAGTCCGAATGGGGTTTAGTGGCGGTACCCCAGAACTCACCCCCCGCATGAGATCGTGTACGACGTGAGATAGGTAGGTATCCAAGACATCTATGTATCTCTAAGGTAGGTACTTTTGGCCACTGGCCAGATGTGCTTCTGAATCAACGACAAGAATAAAAAGAAAAGACGCTTTGTCATGTCGATTAACCCCTCTCTAAGACTAAGCTATAACAAGGCGTCAGCAGGCCTCGTCATCCGAGACCTCGTGACCTATGATGGATCCTTGAGAAAGAAGTAAAGAAGTGTTATCTATCAATTTATCAGTTCCCTGCATCTTATGGCGCAGTCCAAGCGTCCAAGCGCTCAATGCGTCCGAGGCTTGAGGGCGCAGGTACAATCAATCCTTCGCAATCTTGATCGTGGCTACGTACTCTACCTGCCCCCGTCGTTCTTTTAATCCGTCACTCGTTCACATCTCAAGCTGGGGTTGTAGAGCAACGCAAAGCTCTGGAGCCATTCTTTCCCTCCTGTCGTCAAGATGCACTACAAAAAACCAATCTTCACTGGGCTCGCTACCGCTGCATTCGTCATCGGTGGAAGCGCGCAGGCGTGTGCGAGCAGTTACTCGTCGTGTAACCCCCAAGGTGCCACAGCAACCGCGACGCCCACTGTTGGCGGCGATCTTTCGCCGCTGTATGTTGACTTGCTGCATTCGATCAGCGGAGTCTCGAAGCACAAGAGGCTAGTCGAGCGATTTGGAGATCTTCTAGGTGTACGGGACACGATAAGCGGAGTGTGCTGTAAGCTTATCGATTGTCCCGAATCTATCGTAATTCTAGATGCTAAGATCCAGCCAGGTGCTCAGGGCACCCAATGCCTACTCATGCAAGATTTCAACCTCCCCTTCTGCTATGTAAGCCTCTCTACCCTACCGCCATCCTCCACCTCCTATCCTAACCCCTCACCCAGGACAAATTCACAACCAACTACTTCCTCCCCGGCGGTGCCCAGGGCCAAGTTGTCTCGGGCAATTACACCTCTCCCGACGGCTCAAAAGCAAACCTGCTGACAGGAGACTACACCCTCGCCAACGGCACCTCCGGCAACATCTACACCCTCACCCCAGCCTCCAAGCCCAATACAGCCACTCTGTCCGTGCCCACACAATTCACGGGCACCGGCGTTGGGGGCGCGATCCCGTCAAATTCGCTTGGGCAGCTGGTTACGTATACGACGACGATCCCAGGCACGACGAAGCCCGCTACTACGATTGCGGCGCAGACTGTCACGCAGAGTTTGGCTAGTGGTGTGACTGCAAACCCCGTCTCAACCGTCGCCGCAACCACGATTCCTGGGACTACGGTTCCTCCGCAGGCAACGACCATCGTAACAGAACTCAGCAGCTCATCCTCCAGTTCAACAAATCCAACCACTTCAGGCTCCGCAGGCGCTTCATCGCCTGCGAAAGCCGGAGCGGGATATGTTACCCCAAAAGACACCATCGCCGCTGCGGCCGCTGGATTCGGGTTTGTGCTATTCGCCATGTTCGGGTTATGACACGCTGAGCAACTTCGGTACATTATCGTGCAGGATTCGATAGCAATTAGTTACGAGGGATATGGAAATTGGGAGATTGCGGCTGTATTTATATCGCGTGTACCCGCTACAGATACCCAACAGATTTTCCTACTTTAGTTACGTGAAATTTTACCTATGTATGTAGTTTACTCGATAGCTGGTAGTTGCTTTTTCCAAGCCAAATCGTCCCATCGATCGTTTTTAACTCATGCGTTCTCGATCAAGGAAGACGAAATTTAGGTGTTTTGGCTGCAATGAATAACATATGGCTGCATATCTTCCAGCTCGCACCTCCTCATCCAAACCCCCAGCTTCCCTCGTTCTATTGCTGTTCCCATTGCTTAAGGAAATAAGTCTCTTCTGTAACGAAGATTGATCTGCTAGTGCTTTGATGATACATAAGCGGTCGTTGATTGAATTGATTTGGTTTGGTTTTGAAATGTACCGGGGTTTTTGTGCTTTGAGGCTGAGAATCGTTTGGGAAGGTGTGTGGGGGGGGGGGGGGGGGGGGGGGGTTTTTTGGTTTGGGGTTGGGGTTTGGGTATGTAGAGATGGGGATGGGGATGGGGATGGAAATGGATGGAGACTTTGGGGGGGGAGAAAAGGTCGATTAGACTACTGGTCGCCCATGGCGTATCGTCAAAGGCGCTGGGTATTGCTAGATATAAACTTCTCTCGAAACGCGATGATCCAGAAAACCGCGCCGCCAAGTACTCGAGGAATCCCGAATGGTCTTTCTGCAAAAAGGGGAATTGTATAGAACGAGCTTGATTGACATGATGTAACATTCTTCAATCAGTGGATTCCGTCGAGTCGCGACTGCTGCCCGTCAGATATTTGTTCTTGCTAAACGGGGTGCTGATATTGTTGGGGGACATACAACAGAGACTCGAGTGATAACTTCCTACATGGTAATTTATTCGTGTCTTTGAAGCCCTTTTGGGCTCGCCATGCGGAGGGTATATCGAAGTTCCAGCGCGTGTGTAGATGTGGAACTGTCGTGGCCTGGTCCCAGTGTAGTGGCGGCTTCTTAATGTTGTTGCTGAAGGAACGTGAAGGGACTGAGATCGAGGGTTGGTTTGGATGTTCCGCGGTACTGTTGCTCCTGATAGCCGTAGAATCGTTTCGGTGGTGGGTCTTGATGGCGTCGGGATCGTCGAATTGGGAAGAGACGAATTTAGCATTTACAGAGACGATGGGCGCAGGGCTGCTGTGATTGCCTTGAGTACCGCCGTGCATGATTAGACGAAAAATTAGTATAGGAGAGCAGAAAATTCAGATAAACCCAGAGACCGAGGTGAATCCGCATTGGCGTGGGTTGAAGGCTTGATAAAAGTCTTTACGATAAGGTCTAGAGGATTTCGGAACGAGATAAGGAGTAGCTGGGTTTAGTATTAACACTTTAGAGCCTGAGGGTATACGATCTTTGATCTATCAGTTGTTCAACAGGCACAGCCCTGGCATTTTGGTAGCGTAGAGGAGGTAGGTTAGTCTTTAATTGATATGGATCACGGTGATGCAGGCCTTTTGGCATTTTCCACGTTTGCAATTCCGCTTTTGAAGCTTTCAGAGGCTAAGCTCGAGTCAAGACGGCTCGTTCTTCACCCTTGAAACTGTTCTTCTTGCTTCAAGAGCGCTTTCCATAAGAATGCAGATGACCCTTTCAAGAATCGTTAAGGAACTTTCGCAGAACGCATGCTAGTTCAATAGCTCGCCTATGTAAAGAGAGGCTCTTTGTGAACGAAACCGTAGCGCCCGTAGCTTACTCTTCAATTTTCTCCAACATAGTCGTTCGTTTCTTGTAGTTAAAGAACTCCATACGTGTTTCCAGAGTCTCAATGACGTCGCCAAATCCTGCCGTCTCTGCTAGTTGCAAAGCAGTACGACCATTCTTGTCTTTAGCCATAATATCAGCGCCTTTGTCGATCAGGAATTCTAGCGCCTCCGCGTTGCCGAGTTCGATGGCTGAGAAGAACAACGGCTGGATGTACTTCTTCGGGATTTCGATTTTAGCATCTATGATTTTACCGGGACTAGCATGAATAAGCTGAATGGCAATTTGATAGTCGGTTTGTCCTAAAGCCAATTTGAGAGGAGTATTGCCGGACTTGTTCACGGGATTGATCACAGCATGGTGCTGAAGCAAGAGATCGACGGCTTGAGTGTTACAAACTCTGGCAGCGATGTGAAGAGGGGTCTCCTGTCTATTATTCAGGCAGTTGGGCGAATTTTTCGTGTTTAGGAGTATCTCTAGAATGTCGTTGTGTTTACAGGATACTGCCAGGTGAACGGCAGAATCGTTAGTATACGGATTTTTATCTTCGAAGCCTCTACCGCTGTTGAGTATCGGTTCTAAGAGATCTATGCGGCCAAGCTTAGCAACGGACCAGATTGGCAAAGTTTTCGCAATTTCCGTAGGAATTTCTTCTTCTATTCCTGCCGTGTTGTCTTTTTCTTCAAACATCCTTGCCAGTCTTACATGGCCCTCCTGCCATGCAACAACACGAGGACTTCTCCCATAATTGTCTATAAGTGACGGGTCTGCGCCAGAGTCCAAGAGAACCTTGGTCACCCAAGGCTTATGAAGTAGACTTGCGTAATGAAGAGGAGTATACCCATGGTGGCATCGAGCGTTTGGGTCCAGACCATTACGAAGTAAGAGACGAACGATCTCACTCGATCCCGTCAAGGCGGCGTCGTGGAGGAGGCTCTTGCCCAGGCTGTCAAGAGAACGAATGTCAGCGCCGTGAGCCACCATGGTCTCTACTACAGAGACGTGCCCTTCGGCTGCAGCAAGAATCAGGGCTGTAGAGCCTGAAGCGTCTGCTTTGTTGATATCCATGTCGACTCGTTGGAGCAAACAGCGAACTACTTCCTCGGCACCGTTTCGTGCAGCAATCATCAGTACCGTACGTTGAGTATGACCCGCATATACAGCATTAATGTCCAGATCTTTCTTCAGCAGGAGCTCTACTGAGTCAGTGTGGCCCCCCGAAACCGCTTCAAACAGCGCTGTTGTTCCGTTGACGCTGCGAACGTTTACAGAGGCACCTAGGTCTAGGAGTAATTTCACGGTCTCAACATATCCTACCTGGCAAGCATACATCAAGGCTGTTAATCCGTGAGTAAAGTCCTGAGAATCAATATCATAACCATCGTTGAGCAAGTCAGGGATTAAGGGCGTTAGTCCAAATTTTGCACATTCATGAAGACTACTAGGGGATCTCCGAGGGTCCCATTCAGTTGGTCCACCCGTAGAGACAGCCCACGATGCGGCTTGGAGACATGACGCGAGATTAGACGGGTTGCGAACGAATCTTAGAACGGCAGCTTGGACAATCGGATCGTGAATTACCTTGCGAACATGATCACCCCAGTACACGGCAGCATACAAGAAAAACGGATGGCTTTTCCTTCTGGCTTTGAATTCATGATCATCTCGGTTGCCCGAACAAGGGTCTGAAATGGCTTCAATCCTTATGTAGCTCAAAATAGCTAGTGCAATGTCGATTTCTGCCGAAGGGAACCATTGTTTCGCCTGTAGATCCAAGTATATTTGTGCGGTCTGATGAACGAGTCGTACAGCCTGCTTTGAATCCACAGTCACCAACCCAGCTGTGACGGAAAGGAGAGAGTCAATTTCAAAGAATGCATCCAGGTCAATGTCATCGGCTCCCAGGACGATAGCCATGGCTTGTTGGAGTTCTTCGAAAACTAAAGGCCTGTACGAATGAACAATCCACGGCAGTGCCTTATGTGCAAGATCCAAACTCTCTGAATACTGGGCATTTATTCGTCGCATTATCTGATCATAATGGCTGTCTAGTAAATCTGAGGAATTTTCCAGTAATTGCCTGACTTGTTCCACAGTGTGCTGTCGCTCCAAGGAATCCATGTAACGCCTTGCGATAAGGAAGTTGCCATTCGCTTTCCTGACGGTCGTAGAGGAAATCAAGTAATTCAGCGGGTCCTCGTAACAGATCCTGGCGAGTCTAGTGGAGATCGGTGACCTGGCACGACGTTCGTCCTCATCGCCATGAGAAGACTCGCCGTTATTCCCTTGAAGTCTAAATTGGACAAAACGCCAAATCTCCTCATCTGGCGTCACTATATCAATCTCGACGGTGGAATATGGCTCTAACAGCGAATGAGAATCATCTTTGCATGATACTTGCCCTTCAACACAATCCTGGCATAGATCGAAGTTTCCTTCGTTGCATATTTTGCAGTGATAGAACAACCGAAGGTTTTCTTTCTCGCAACCATCGCAGTCGATATGTAGGTTAGAAGGTACTCTTAGGCATCTTGATGTGACTATAACGCTAAGGTTGCTGGATTGGAGCTCCTTGAGCTGGAGCTCTAGCCCATGTCGAGTAGTCTCGTCGCATTCGTCCAACGCATCCACGATAAGGTAAACTCTCTGGAACTTTTGAATCTCTGAGCGAAGTACACTGATAATGTCCTTGAGCTTCGGTCGACTGGCATCCTTCCATATTCCATTCATGAGCTTCGCCACATCTGCGGATGGGAAAGTCGAAGGATGATGATCTTGAAATAGTTGCCGAGCAAGGCTACCGAATAGGTTCTCCAGTGTCTGCTGCCTGGAGTCATTGTAGTCAAGATACATGCAGAGGACAATGATATTGTCGGTTTTCGACATTTCCCATAGGTGATGTACCACGATGGAAGACAATACCGTCTGAATCAATATCAGCAAATAATCAATATGAGGTTTAATGGAGTACCCACCTTGCCAACTCCAGGGTTGCCATATAGATACAATGTCCAAGGACGCCCAGAGACCCAAGCCTTGAATTCCTGAGTCTCCAAAAACCAACTACCGTTGCCAAAGCTGCCTCGAAAAATATGTTCTTGTGTCACTGTGAAATCCAGCGGTGACAAAGACTCGTATAATTTTCTGTAAGATGTCTCTTCTTGGATACTTAAGCTATCTTTGATGCTACTCGAGCTAAGCGTGAATTCGTCTTGGAAGAGGATCGACCTGATATGTACGCTAACTCTGGAAAGATCACGGAAAAGCATTCTAGCTTGATCCATAGGGGAGGGCCATATTTTTTCTTTTGTGAGTTTTTTGGTGCTAAAAGATTTGGGTGTTATCGTGCCTTTAACTGTTTCAAGGCACCTCCTGAGCTGTGCAAAACTCCCATACAGCACAGTTGTCCCATCTGCTGGCAGACCTTCAACCGGCTTTGCCGTCTCAACAAATCTCTGAAGGAAAGCATCCTCCGGCTGAGCAGACTCAAGACGTCTCTTTATATACAGCAGCGTTTCACCAACGGATTCAACTTCTTTTAGCAGCTTTCTGCGCATTTCGGACTTGCGAGGAGTATCTTTAATGTAATTCACAATTTCTTCAGTCAAATATATCAAGTCTTGAATCGGTACCGATGTTGCAATATTGATCACCTGTTCGAATTTGAACATGAACGGTACCAGTATAGGATCTGTCCTATGACCTTCATAATGAGGGAGCATTATAAAAGCCCACTCATGCTCCCTGAATCCTCTATCTGGTGTTCCAACTTGAGCTTCGTTGATAGGCTCTGTATCGTCAGTGAGTTCCTGTGGAGTATCCTCAAAGCTTGATAATGGACGTTCGTCTTGTAAGTCAAGAACACTATCCCTCGCTCTTGGTGCAGATGTTGTGTTACTGGATACAATTTCTTCTAGATCTCCTCGCCACGGAAGAGACACGAGTGCGATATCTTGAAGATGAGCTGCAACATGATTTGGTAAGTCCTCGGACATTTTTCCATTACCCAGCTCTTCCGAGCACTCAGAAGGCAGATAGCCACATAAAGGGCACGAAAAGAATGTTTCAGGAGCTGGTTGTGCACTCCTTCGTTTCAGAAGCGGCAGCTGAGGCTCAGAGAATGTTCCTGCATGACTTGACCGCATGTGGTCCTCGAAGTCTTGCTCCCTTCTAAAGGGCTGAGGAGGATGACCGCGTGCATCGCAGCGCCACTGAAGAGTATGCTCCCATTGCATGTGAGTAAGCCAATCAGCGGTCGTTGAAAACATTTTATGCGGCTCAGAACATTCCTCAAACATACAAATATATGGCTCGAGATCCTTCTTAACGTGGTGTCTTTGTCATTGGGTCAGTCAAGAGCACGTGCGAACAAAAGAGCCAAACTCACCGCCAGCGAGGAGGGCTTGCATCTTTAGCAGGTAGCATTAGACAACAATATGGACACTGAAATTCTTTGGCTCTTGCAGTTATTTTCGGTGGAGAGGGAACATCGAACGAGCCCGGCACTGGAGACGCGGTTATGGCTGTTGATACCATGGATAACGTACCCCTTGGTCGGATGCTACGTATTTCTAAGGCTGACGCTATCGTCTGAGACAGGAGAGCGCTTTTTCCATCTTCGCGTACAGCAGGACTGGGCCCAGACTGCAGGTCATTCGATGAGGAATGAGCACCATCACGAACACCAGGAGATAGCACCGGAGGCCCAGACATCAACACTGTCGCACCTTGTGGAACTCGACTTGTTGTACCTAAGCTTAGTTTTTGCTGATGCCGTTGCCGGTATAGGAATTGCCTCCTGCGTAGAGAGTTGGCATATCCCAAGCGCTCACACAAGACTTGGCTGATATCAGGATATTTCTGTTTGACAAGGCGGGTTGCATATTTCTCGAACTCAGAGCTCATATCATGCCCGCTCTCATCTCTGTCGACATAATTTGCCGCCTTTGTTTTGCGGCTCTGCGCAGCTGACTTGCGGATCGCTACAGAGAGTCTATACAACCTCGAGATAGTTTTCTCAACGTCCTTGATCCCCTTCCTCAAAGACGACTGAGTAAAAGACCTTGATATAGATTCCGCTGAATCAGACAGAGACAAGGAGTCAGAAGTAGAAGAGATGGACGATCCATCATCTTCTCTCGCATCAGCAGCGCCGTTTAGCTGCAAAGTGTCGTGCCAGGTTTCATGTTGAGCAATGTCGATAGCTAAATTGATTGAAATCAGCACGAGTCGTACGGTCGGTTAATCTAGAATGAAGGCTTTCTTCTATTGACACGATGGGGCACATACTACGCTGAAGGAATTTGGCTAGGCCATCGAGTTGTTGAATTATCAAGTCCTTGATCTGAGGAGTATCTCTTACTCGATAGTCTAGAGACGCGCTCGCGGTTGCAAAGACCCCAATATTGCCAGCCCAGATACTGAACCTGCCTGATTGATCATCCGCCTGGGCAGATAACTCTGCGTCAGGATCTGGCCTACTTGTTCCATTAAGGCTTGAAAGCAAAGTGTCGAATAGAACCATGCACGTTCGCGCATAATCTAATATGGTAGCATCGCCGGGCATGGTCGGCAATCTCTGCTTCAGTATCGACTGTTGTCTTCGTGGTCAAGGATTGAAGGTGTCGTGAGAATGGTTACTTGCGATTGGCCGTGTCCAATAAGAAAAAGGTAAGCAGCACCGTACGCGCTGAGCTCCCTATGCCACTAACGCTACCTTGGCCAAACTCCGGAAAACCAACACACCGTCTTCCCAGTGCGCAACTGTTAATCACGGACATTGATCTCAGGCCCAAGATGCTTACCGGCGTCGAGATCGCAGGATTGTTGTTGGCTGTTCTTCCACTCTTCATTGCGGCTGCCAAGCCTTACCGCGAAGGTTTAGACACCATGAAGACAGCGCTCCGCTCTAAGGTCATGGATGAGAAACTTGAAGACTTCTATAGGGAGCTTGAATTTGAAGTAACACTGCTCAAGTACACCCTCGAGGGTCTCATTCAGAGCCTTCCGATAATTACGGAGGCAGAGAAAGACCGATTTGTCGAAAGCTTTGACACGAGCTTGTTAGACAATGGAGAATTAACCCGCGCTTTCAATGAAAGACTGGGGCGAGCATTTGACACGTTCGAATCCCATTTAAGACATATTCTTAGGCTGCTAGAAAAAGTGGTTGAAGATGACACGCTTCAAAATACACCAAACAAGATGGTAAATATTTACAAGATTTAATTCAAGATCTTTTCATCGCGAACATAGCATACTAACGTCGGGATTCAGAGCAAACAACAAGATGTATACCCTAAACTCCTGGTCCTTCGTGACGATGTAGTAAAGGGGAAAAGTTTGAGTGCATTGCGAAGAAGGATTCGGTTTAGTTCTAGGGAAGATAAGCGTGCTCACTTATTGCGGAGCATCAACAAATGCAACGAGAGACTTGAGCATCTTCTCACTATTTCGTCACAGACGGGGCCTGCAGTCAAGGAGAAAAAGTCTAAAAGGAATGGCCCACCCTTGAGCTTGCGGAGTGTTGCTTATACTTTATATCACGTGATATCATGTTGCTGGACGTGTAACTGCTTGATCCAACATCAGGCAATGCTCTGTTTGAAGTGCCGCCACAGCTCTGGTGAATCTTCGGATCCAACAGAAATTGATTTCGACATGCTTTTCTCCACCAAGAGAAAAGATGGATTTACCTCGTGTGGATGGCAAGAGGGAAGAATCTGCGTAACGCCTGACGCGTGAGCCAACACGTGTATTCCTCACTTCACGTTAAGATGTTGCTGACGTACATATTTGTTCTAGGGACAATACGCCACCTTGCTCTGGCGTTAGGTTTGTCATTAACGAACCCCAGAACATGTCCAAATTGCAAAGGAGAAGAATTGAAAACATTTGCGCACTCTTGGAGCAAGCGAACCAGAACAGCTGTTGTCTGCGAATGCTTGTGGACGATCAGAAGCTTTGGCACGTCAAATCGCAATCTAAGCAGCTCTCTTTCCTTGATTCAGAACCGAGTGTTTCTCTCAAGCAATTACTTGAGAAATCGACAAAACTGCCTTTGAGGGAAAAGAGAATTCTGGCTGTGGTACTGGCAAACTCCCTGTTGCAATTGTGCGAAAGCCCTTGGTTCAGCAAAGAGTGGAGCAAAAAGGACATTTCTTTCTTCCATAAATCAGCAAATCAGGTAGATTTTAAGAGGCCTTATCTGTCTACTCACTTCCAAGATGCTCAGCACAGCGATGATCCAGAGGCCATGCTGAGAATCCATCCCAATCAAAGTATCCTTGCGCTAGGAATATTACTGCTAGAAATCCAGTTGGGAAAGCCGATTGAGTCCCAGAGAAGCTCAGAAGACCTTATCGATGGCGAGAGGGTGAACGTCAACACGGACCTTACAACAGCCCTACGCCTTCTTGAAGATTCCGTGGACGACATTTATGAGGGCTACAGAACAGCAATTCAAGCATGCTTGAATTGCAATTTCGTTAAACCAGACCAAGCTCTAGATTTGGACAATGCAGAGTTCAGACATGCTGTCTATGATAACATTGTAGCTCCTTTGGAGCAGGAATTGTACCATGGGTTCAAGTTGACGGTAAAAGATTTGGAATAAGACGGTCCACTACGGGTAACGGCCTCTACAGCTCGAGGAGTATGCATCTACTATATATCGTCTCACGATCTTATTAGAGCACTAAGGAATTCTAGTTGCCAACGGAAACGCAACGTCCAGCGGTGCCTATGCCGAAGCTCTCAGTCCTCAATGCTACTGTACCAGCTCAACCATGTCCTTGGGAGGGGAGTTTTACCATTACAATGAAATCACCAAAAGATTGATCAGCATATGCTTCTCGAAGCCCACCGAATGAATACCTCTAATAAAAGGGTTCTTCAAGTGGAGAGTGAATTCTCGAGCTTGAAATATATCCGTTTTCATCTGACTCTCGGTATCTCTCTAGACCTGTCGAGCTTTATGTTACCATGGAAAATAATGACAAGTGTCTCCCGAGCTGGACTTCTATCGTTGGAGATATTCAGTCAAAGTGTAACGCGGCAACAGCTCGACAATCCCAATGTGCAAGTGGATTGCTCTGGCACGTCTGGGTCGCGAATGATTTGAGCCAATTCAGCGTGGCAGAACTGTTGGAAGTCCCAGGATCAAAACCATCCCCAAAGTCGGCCACTTGATGTAAACTGAAGCACTTCGGACAGATTCTTCTTTCGCCCGAGAAATCCTTCTCAAGCATACATACGATTTCCTTCTCCCGAGTGGTAGATATGTGACCAGTTTCTAGACCCGGCATGGAGGTTTTCTGATTCCTGTGTGAGGAGCTCTACATGTTTGAGAGTCAGCCTTGTATAATGCAGACAAGACTGCAAAGAGAAAACAGGCCCGGGAGGAAATAGATACCAAGGTACGGTAAAAATACCACTTCATCTACTAATATACGGAATGAGAGAGGATCTATTGGGTTGCTGATGATTTCGGGCTGCTGTCGCGAGTCAATGTTCTTTGTGGGGCGATAACCGACCTTTGGCTGACCGGCAGTAGTCCTGTCTGAATAGTCAACAAAAGCAGGTCGGCACCTTGGATATGAGATGGAGTCGGATAATCTGCTCGAATTGCCCGCTAATGTGGCTAGGCAGGGAAAATAGAAGACAAAGATTGGGAACGGCCGTCTTATAAGGCCACACACTCTTGCATATCGGGATATATCCAAGCGCATACAAAGAAGCGCATACCTTAGCTTCCACTCCTCCCCGTCTCGCTTTGGAGGCGGTCACACTACACTGGCTTGTATCAAAAAACTTCAACTTTGCCCCACATTGAAGACGAATATTCTACACTTCATCAGAGTCTGCAATGCCTGGGTAACGGCCAAGGAAGAGCAAGACGGAGACAGGGCAGCAAAGTATGGAGACGAAGATTCAGTTATCAGTATTTGTATAGCTTCCTTGAATGGGAACATTGATGATTTGGCACCTGTCGGTGTATAACATTGTTACATCCTAAGATTCGAGGAGCATTATTCGAGGCTAGCTGAAAATCGGAAATCACTGATCAAGGGCTTTTGTAGATCTGTGATATGACTAGTATAGATTTATACTGTAACATATGAAAGACCGCCGCTATACCATTCGGTACAGCATTCAGGCTTCCACCAGCTTAAAAGCCAACTTAAAGGAAAAGTCACCAACCTGATTGTTACACGGTTACTGTATGTTTCTGGTTCGTCGTCTTTAGGGCTCGACTAGGCAATCTGATAAGCATTAGCGCCGGGAGTATCCGAAAAACCCGTCATCCCAGGGCTTCCTTCGACCCAAGCTTTGTACGACAAGCAGTTAGCTCTTTCTCTCTGCTCTTTCTCTCTGCTCTTCACTGCCCTTTTTGAGGAATATTTGACTAATTATCCAACATCAGAATCTCAAGGTGGAAGCTGTCGCCCAAGACCCAAGTCACTGCAACAGCGCTCCAAACAACAGTCGTTCAACTCCACCATCGCTCGTTTGGACCTTAGGCGCCAATTGCGTTCTCCTACACCGCCATCATGGCGAGCTCAGCAGCCTCGGGGCTTCTGGGTCGTCAACTAAAACAGATGCAAAGTGACAAAGACATACCTGGTATTAGCTGTGGACTGGTGGAAAACAACGTGCTGGAATGGGAGGTTATGCTTATGATCTCTGACGACTGCAAATACTATGGTGGTACGCAATCGGCTGTACATCAAATAACGTATTGGAGAGCAATTCTGACGAGATTGAAGGAGGATTTTTCCGTGCCCACCTGACGTTTCCCCCTGAATATCCCCACTTACCACCCAAAATGATCTTTCAAACGCCGATCTTCCACCCAAATAGTACGACTCTATGATCTCTCAGATGAATTATTCTGACCCGGCCTTTTTTTAAATAGTATATCCCAGTGGGGAAGTATGTATAAGCATATTACAGTACGTTACCTTTGATTCTTCGCAAATCCCCAGACTTACGGCTATCTAGTCCTCCCGAAGACGACAAATACGGCTATGAGTCTGCTGCAGAGCGGTGGTCCCCCGTGCAGACCCCCGAGACGATACTGTTAAGCGTTATCAGCATGCTCAGCAGCCCAAACGATGAGAGCCCTGCCAACGTTGAAGCTGCAAGATTATGGAGGGAAGATTCGAAGGAATTTCGGAAGAGGTGCAGAGCGAATGTAAGGGCGAGTCTCGGCGAGGAATGAATTTGACATGTGTACCAAAGACACAAGAGAGTACGTTCGTGTAAACTCAGGTCAAAATGCTTAGGGTTTGGAGAAAGGCGCTGTATAAATAGGTTTGAGGGAGTCATCTCACCATGAGGGATTAGGGGGTAGGCATGAAACCAAAGATGATGTTCTAGCAGGTATAAGGTACCTTTACGACGCCTAAGATACTACGCTGTCCGCTGTTCAGGCTCAAAAAGATTCCGAAAACGGGGCGGGTCCAACCTCCTATCGGAGATCTGGATTCGTTCAACCTGAGAACATTGCAAACACTACATCTCGCTCATTAGTGCGTCACTGTTATTGATGGATGATCCCAAAGTTTAACCGCGCAATACCTACGCATCTGGGCCAGTGGCGTGGAAACAGAGCGGTATGTCTAATGAAGCAAATGAAACTAGTTACCAAATTATGTGTTTGACTTCCCTATCACTGTCCAAAACGTCAACCCTGGAAACGAGGTCTAACGACGCCGAGTCAGAATAATGGTCTTGCTAAGGCAAATGGTGAGATAAAGCCAAATATTCGCTGTGCGTGTTTGCCTTTTCTGCGCTGGCTGACTTCTCACGCTCTTGATCTCCAGCTCATCATATTTCATCTTCAGCCAAATACACGGATCATAGCAGCAAACAGACGTGTCACCATATTGAACTTGTTTTGATGCTTCCGTAACAATATATAACATTAATTTCTTGAAATTTCTGTTTGCGACCTAGCTATTGGTCTTCTTGCTATATCGTAGTAACGGTCATTTGAAATTCAAAACTATGTATAGACAAGTTCCGTTTGGCAACCTGCAACGACGAAATGCGGGAGGTGTCTCTCCGGATCCTGGTGGTGCGCGTGGCCTTCACGCTGAGGATCAGCAACGTGGTCAACGCCGCATCCGGAATCCCCTCGGTCGCCATCGTGACACTCCACATCAACAAGACCATCAACGCGGGAACAACGAGCGGCAAGGGTCCCCGCACCTGCCCAGGAACGTAGATGATCTGAGGCCCACCTCTGTTGAAGGTACGGTTGGGACCATGCGCTTACGGAGCCGTCTGCAAGACCTGGAGAACGTTCTTGATTTATACGGCAGATTTGAACCTAGGGAACGTGACGGCCACGATGGTGAGCTAACCATCCATTTTTCTGTGGTTACAACTCACCGAGAGAAGACCTGGCCACATTCATGACAAATGTAATCTAATAACATATCATCCTGACATTATAGGGCTTATCAAATGGCACAACCACTTGCACGGCTATCTCCAAGCAATCTACGGGGCCCTTATGAGCATCGAGAATGCTCTACGAATTGTGAAAGACAACAGAACGACCAAAAGGGCAACACAAGAGACAGCGGAAAAGGTCGTCGCCGTCTGGACTAAGTGGCGAAATGGGTACGAGTTCTCGGCTTTTGAGAAAGAGCAGATGGAGACGTATAGGGCACGTCGCAGCCTAGGTCGAGAACGTTCATTAAAGGATAGGAGGGCGATTTTGGGCTACTACTTTTTGAGCGCCTTGAGAGAGTGTCTGGAAAAGCCAGATAAATGGAGGCAGCCGGCGGATGACGACGTGAGGATTTTCCAGGGAAGGTTGATCGCATGGACGAGTGCGCAAAGAGATAGGTGATGCGCGGGAGGTGGTGGAGGCGAGTTGAAAGCGATCTACTCAAGTCAAATTTCAACTTTTCGTGCACGATTACTGTCAGTGGTTTTTAATATCTTGCCCCATGACCAACTCACCTTCTCTTCGCCTGCAACATGTCGCGCTTTTTCCAAATATCTAACAAGTATACTACTTTACGTTCGAGAATCCTTCTATGCGCTTTTTATCATTCCGATAATTTCTCAAATTCGTACATCTCTACTTTGGGAATTCCTACCAACATCGAGAATCTCTCAAGTCAAGGCCTTTTTTGCATTGGACTACGTTCGCTTTCATGTGATTATTAGGTCATCTGCTAATGATCACCTACCGACGTCGCTCCCGGCTCATCAATACCTGCCTTCCAACGAAGTCGGTGGCGAAGTCGGATATGGGAGCAAAGAGCGCCAGCGGGGCGCTTTTGCTAAGCAGGAGTCTGGAGGAATAATCCGTTCTGGTACGTGTTCGCCTCTCCATTGTACTGAGCTGTCCTGATAGTACTACGAAACATCTCTTAACTTAGGATTCTTCACCACAAGAGTACAGCGCACGCTCAATCACTTTCTGTCCACAATACTTCAAAGATTTCACCCATAGTCGCATGACTTCTCCTAAATCTATGCCAGCACTCGATACCACGTGATTGCTGGGGTGGCTTGCCTCGTCATATTGTTGGTTCCTTCATTCATTGTCTGCTTCTGCGAACCAGTATTAGTTTGCAAGGAAAGAATGCAGCTGCGAAAGATCTACCGTAGGACTGTCATCTCCATTACTATAGGAGCTTCTCTGGCTACAAGAAAGAATAGTGCATTCTGAACTCAGTAGTCTTCATTCAACTATTGTACTCTTGTTCTAACATCTGTCCCTCTTTCTCTCCGTCTTTGATAGGGATATTCTTCAATATTCCAGTGTTATAGCTCTCTTCAGAACCCGCTATGTGCGAACCTAAACCTTCTGCCCCTTCAACTTCCCACCCTTCGACCTCCACCAACACAGCCAGCAGCAACCAAAACATGATCAGCAACGACCTCAACGCCAACAAGCTCCCCTGGTCCAAATCCCTCGCCAGCATCGCAGCCACCGTCCGGCTGCGCAACCGCTTGGCAGAGTTAGAGGGCGTGCTGGATCTATATCTTGCATTTGACCGAGCTTGCGATGGTTCGTTCCAAGACTCTACCCTCCGAATACATATTCACAAAACCACACCCTCCCTGCATGCACAACCTCTCCCATTCCCACCACCCTCCCAAATATCTCACACACATACAACCAAATGAAGCTAACACTCACTCCCCCTCCAGACACCAACACCTGGGAACACCACCGCGTCTCCCACACCGCCGAGATCCACTCCGCGCTCACCCGCCTCCAAGCCGCCCACACCTCCGCGCGCCATCTCCGTGGCTCAAGCAATGGCTTGAGTAGCACTGCCTGGAAATCTATGGACGGCATTGTAGAGGTGGCGGCGGAGACGCGACGGGAGTGGGTGAGGGCTTATTTGCCGAGATTGCTGGACGAGAGTAGGGATTGGAGGCGAGCGGCGATGCGGCGGGAGCTGGTGGGGAGGTTGAAAGTGGGGTTTGAGGAGGCGGGTGGGTGGAGAGGGGATGTGGATGTGGAGGGGAGGGAGATAAGAGAGATGAGGGAGGGGGAGGTCGATGTGTGTTAATCCTTTTTTGCACTTCATGACAAAGCTTTTATCTGACATCTGACACACATCAAAAGGTGTGCTTGAACAATTGATAACCTACCGATAGATTCCAGGAGTGGGAAAATTCAACCAACTTCTCCGGTTTGTTTTTTAACCGGAGTCGGTTATACTATGAAAAGATTAAACAGCACAACGCGAGACCCGACTCATCCTGAATCGAAACATCTAGGCTATATCATTCTAATACATCAAACTCCTTTGCACCTTTTCTTGTCACCCTTGCGCCTCTAACCCCACTAAAATAAGGCGGAGAAATCTTTCCAGGATTTTCCGTAGAAACTAGTCGCGGTAGAGGCGGAGAGGGTGTTTAGGGAGGCGTGCAGTTGGCAGATGGAAAGGGGTAGGGAAGGCTGGATGTGTAGCAAGAGGAGATGAGAGGTTGCGGGATGGGGATGGGGATGGGGGTTACCCAGGGGGGGGTTGCGGGAAGTTAAGGTAGTGGATGATAACTCGATAGATATAGGTAAAAACCGAGTATTGGCAATATGAGGTGTGAGTTTGTCACAGTTGCATCGCGTTCTCAGATTGCTTTTTGCCCGATTTTCCTGGTCGCAGAATAGCTTTTGCATTGATGATTCGACTGTTTTCAAGAAAGAAAATAATGCCTCCGTTTGTCTATTTAAATAAGTGGCTCAATGGGGGAAACGGTTGTTTTTTTCCTTCTTCTTCATTTTAACGTGCTTATGCAGCCAATGAAGGCTATGAAGCACAGCATACTATCTACGTATATATAGATACACATAGAGTCTTACTGACGATGTATGTAGTATGGAAAAGCTCTCTGCGTGAAACAGGCTCTTAGAGCTAAAAAAACCACACTGTTGTTTATGCTAGTAGTCGCTGTAAACCTGAATCCACTTTCCATACCCAGTCAGATGAGCTCAAGGAAATTCTGCTGTAAGTAGTTGACTCAAAATTCTAGACAGTATATCGCGTAGACCAGTTGTACATTGTGCAATCACATCGATAAAATGGGCGACGAAGAGCTATGCCCGAGGTTGCGAGCTGGCCGTGCGAGTAACAAATCTCGGGCTTCGCGTTATCGTATGTAGATCTATGTAGAATATGTGAAAGCTGGCCACTTCGACGTGAGCTTCCGTTCGCTGTTTGGCCACATGATCACCTAGCCATGTGGACTTGTTGTTTGTGAGCATCGCGACGCGATGCTCGGTCTCAATCGACGTGTCGATTTGTCTGTTTGGTAACCTCTAGGCTCTTCTGTAACTAGACAGAAGGTTCGTAGCCAGCACCGCGTACAGGTGGGTCCCATCGCTGGCTGGGAAACGGTTGTTCTTCCCCCTGACATCCTGCAATTCCACTTGGTAGTTGGAGAAAAAGCCTATAATAATAATAATAATAATAAGAACGATTCATTAGAAGATGAGAGCGAAGCTGCTGCAGACTGAGTGCCTTTTTTTTCTTTTTTCTAGTTAAATTTCACAATTTTGGAACATACCAAGAGCCAACGATGCGGACAAATTAAAGCCTAATCAAACCCGAACATCAGATTTCTCTGTATCCATCACCTGCTGCATCAACCTCTTTCTCATCTCCGTCAGCTCCGTCGTCGCCACATGCTGCCAATTCTTACGAAACACACTCAGGTAACTCTCGATTCTCATTCTCACAGCCCCTCTCTCCTGGCTCAGCGCTAGGGATTGAATTGGCTCTTTCTTCACCTCCACGTCTACATCTACTAGCTCTCGTGCTAACTGCGCCAAAAACCCAACATCGGCGTTCCGCTCTTTTAGTTTCAGAACTCCGATCACAAGGTATACGACGGTAATTTGGTCAAGGAAAAGGATGTGGAAGTAGGACCAGAGGGGGGGGGTTGTCTGGGAATGCTGGTGAGGTGGGTTTATTTGGAGGGGGTTGTGAACGCAGGGGTAATGTGATGAGCGGTTAGAGTGAGAGGGCTGGACTTACCGGGGCAGATTTCGTCGAATTCGTTGTAAAGGGTTAGCGCTGAGTGCAAATCGTGCAGGCGGCTGTATAGTTGACTGGTGTGACCCCAGATGGCAATGGTGTTTCTATTTGGAGTGTCGTTGGTAGCTTCATCTGGGCTGCCATTGGTATCTTTATTTGAGACGTCGGTATCTGTGTTTGAAATGTCGTTGGTATCCTCATTTAGACTGTTATGTGTATCTTCATTTGGCATGCCCTTGGTATCTGTATTTGAACTGTCGTTGATATCAACAGCGTTGCGGCTGCTGTCAATGAATTTACTACTGTCAATAATTTCCTCGAAGGAAAAGCACGGGTTAACCTGTTGAGGAGGACCACAGTCCGAACGCTGTGCACCGTGGTCGTCAGCAGACTCTGAAGTATGATTTCTCTGCATGCTGCGCTTTTTGAGTGAACTTCGATGGAAAATCAAGGTTAACTTATGAAAACCCAAGTAATCCCAGAATATGTGACTCATGTATGATGAATGGTCTCTTCTATAGGTTGGGAAACACCAGATTTATAGGTTCTATCTTGTCGGACTGCTGATTATCTGGTGCGTTGAATTGGATGTTTGTGACTGTGACGATGTAGCCAGCAAGGATGGATCATATTTGCTGAACAACGATGATTTTTGATAAAATCCATAATTGGCAAGCGCTCTGCTGGACTAGTATTTTTCTACTTCGTCTTCGATACTGGCGGCCTTGAAAGGCGCATGTTGACACTGGGAAGCCACGTAGCTGCGGTCATTGCTGATTGTCAAATATACCACTGTCCTCTCTGCTGGCTACTGGCAACTCATTCGAATTCTTCATTTAAGTCACTTCACCCAAACGTTGAATCCTTATTACTACCATCGTTTTCATTGCCATCGCTAATAAGATCATCCCAAAAGTCTACGTACCTGGTTGTCCCTAAGATCCACGATGGACCTTCACCCATTTAATATTCCTCCTTTTGACCAATCCACGTTCAGATTTTCCCTCCCTTCAAGCATCCTACCCAGCATCACAGCTGTCATCCGTCTACGCAATCGCTTGACAGAGCTAGACAATGTGCTGGATCTGTATAGAGAGTTTGATAGAAGTTGTGAGGGTGAGTTTTTGAGGATGCTAATGCCGCGGTTACTTGGAAATAACTCCCAGTGCATTTCGGCCAGCAAATAGTCTGACTGACTGACCTGTTGTTGGCTGCTAGATATTAGAATATGGGAAGACAACTGCGAGTCTCATCTTGATGAAATCTATCGGGCCATTAACCGCCTGAAAGAAGCGGACGACCTCGCACGAAGCCTATATGAGATAAGGGATTTGACTTCTGGTCTACCGTGGTGGAGTACACTCACGATCGTGGGGAAAGCGATTGAGATTCAGACGCAGTGGCTGAACGGTCCTGCTTTGAAGTTGTATGAGGGACATGGGGAGATGAGGAAGGATTTGGTGTGGCGAGAGCTGGTAGAGAAGTTGAAGACGGAGTTTGAAATTGCTGGGAATTGGAAGCCTCTTATGAAGGAAGGCGTCGAACGAATGATAAGAGAAATGGCGGAGTATGCCAGGGACAAGAGAAAAGTTCTGTAGTAGCCGTTAGTAGCAGCGAAAGGTAGATGCTCAAGGTTGTTGAATACCTAGATTGCTGAACATCGGAAAACACAAAGATGCAGTTGACAGATTGACTGTCATAGGGAAGAATTCACAATTACGACTACATACCTCTGATGACCAATGATCAGTCCCTTTTTCCTCCTTTCTTGGACCATGTCTCTCAAGCCGCATAGAGCCATCTTCCTTACTGTCAGAGCTCCTACCAACCACCATCGACATATTGGTAATGAGATCCCGCCGTAGCTGCCAATGCTTAGCAAGGGTTGTCTACATGATTTCTTAACCAAGAGATCCCAACGCATCCGATCCAGCCTCGTTTAACGTAACGAAAAGGCGGACACCTACCAAAAATTTCGTTTTCACACAAACGTGCAAATTATGGCACTCCTAGAATCCACGTTAGCAATTCGTTCAGTCTCACCTCGTTAGCCCAAGAGCCGTATCGTCACCGAGCATGAACACCTCGTTTGCTCCCCGTTCGCTGGCTCCATAGCCCAACCCACAAACACCACCCTCATCACGCAACCACCTCACCATAAGATCGCATAGATCGTTCATAAATAGCCCCGTTCCTTCTCGTCCAGCCTCTTCACCACATCCCATTTTCACTCAAGATCTCCACTTACACTTCCTTAATCATCACCCTCAATTCCTGCTGGCAAGCATGGACTCTCGTGAAACATTTCCCCCAACCCATCCTCGGACGCCACCTGTTCATCCCTACCCTTACGCCTTCCCTACATCCTCCTTTCGCGACGGCCCATCTCCATCGCAATCTCAAGTTCCTTCTCATCTGCCTCATCCAGAGAGCCCCATACCTCAACCAAACTTATCTTTGCCAATATTGCCTACAACACCCCTTAACCGCCCCCGACTTGGTTCTCCATCGCAAGACGACGGCAATGTTGTAGTGGCCAAGCCGCAAAGTGAGCCTGAGACTCGTACTGAAGGTCCTAGTCGACCAAAGATGCCTCCAAGACCACCAAATATTAGAGTTCCACAGTGGAATTATTCTTGTCGTGCTGTTAAGGGTGATAATCAGGTGGAGGTTCCGAAATGTAAGCCTGAGAATTGCATGAAAAGTTCAAGGCATCCATCGAGTCGGCGTGATTCGCTGGTTGCTAATGTCGAGGATTGGTTAGCTGGTGTTGCTGCGGCAAGGGTTGGTGTGGAAGGGAGGAATGGGGGAGCACCTAAGCCCAACGGTATTCCTCCTCCGCGACCTCCGCGACCTTCGACTCCGCCTTCTCCATCTCCTGCGCCTCGTCCGCGCCCACGTCTACGTCCTCCACCTGCTCCACCTGCGGTAAACGCTACGAAGGAGGCAGATCCGGGGCCGAGGATGAATCCGATGCAAGGAGTCTCCAGCGACGTCACAGCTAGACAGAGGGGCGAAGGCAATAGTAGCTCTGAGAGTGATGATGAGAGTATAGATACTCTGACCACCACAGAAAATCCTGCTTCACTGGTGCGAGGAATACATGAGAGCGACACGCGTCTGATTGAATCCTTAACAGAATTGCAAAAGACATTAGCCAGCTACAAAAGATTTCGAGATAATACTAAAGGTACGAATTTCATCTGCTCTGGAGTTTGACTCTTGCACCGCTTATCGCGAAAGCTTCTAACATCAGAAAAGACACGTCCTCCGTACAGTCTCCAAATTTTTATGCGAGGAGAATCATGGAGGACCTTAGAAACGTCGAGATAGCTTCCAATCACGCGTGGCGTTTCCGTCTAGAATCCTCGCAGAGCGTGTCAGGCCAACTAGAGAGAGCAGCAGAGAATCTTGCAGCTACCGGACGGCAAGCCTTGGAGCTTCCACTGCAAAATATGGAGACGGAACTAGACAGAATGAACATAAACCTCAAAAATCTGATGGATTTATTACTGGAATCTACGCACGCAATAGTGGAAAAGGCCAAGAAAGAGCTCGAAGATGATCATGGAAAATAGTCACTCCACGAGCAGCTACAGGACGACTTCAAGTCTCATCCTCGTGGGGGCGGCAATGATGATGAAAGCTAAACGGCATTCTCGACCGTAGGAACCGAGACGACCTCCCCGGGTCTAACAGAAGCAGGCTACATGACCATGATCCGCTTGCGAGACGCTTTGAACACTTTGCTAAGTATGCTGCAATTATACGAGGACTTCAAGGCCAATTCCGAAGGCGAGCTTCAAGACTTTGTTCTTCTTCGCCTTGATCGCATTATTCTTAGCTAGAAGTCTCCCAATCTTCTTAATTCGACTTTTTGAGTGTTGAGACTGGAACTCTGTTGCGCAACGGCTTTGCACATGTTGAAAGTCCTTGCTGCGAGAAACGCAATGGATAGGGTACTAAAGTGTAACAGACGTGCTTAGCGACACGAAGACTATCATGATCCATATTGACTTCTGGGAAGAGATCGAAGCATTACTGGAAACGGTAGAGGAGCTTCATCGAAATTGGTGCAACGAATGCGGAGAACCAAAACCGGAAACAGGAGGACAAAGGACATGGATAACATCGGGCGTTGTTGGAAGTGTTGGGAGAATTTGGGAACAGTGCATGATAGAATTGCCGACAACTTGCGACGACAACGAACAAGAGTCATTATTCGTGATCGAAGCGACTGAAACTGTAAAGAGATATCTTGAGGGCACGCTCAAAATAACGGAAGAGGATATTGAACTAGAATTAAAGGAAATACAAGAAACTTTAAGAATAAGATATTGGTTTTACAAAACACATAAGGAGGTTTCGGACGATGAAAAGAGGGAACAGAAAGACGCCATGCCTAGAATTCGCGAAGGAGGTGAAGGAAACGATCATATCGACATCGAAGGCATCAAAGTTCGGGATGATGACGATCCACTTTCGAAGCCCAATTTCCTTCCACCACAGTCGCGACCAAACCTTGATTCAGAAATCGGTAGGGCAAAGCTTTCGTGGCCGAGCAATAAATCCCCGAACCTGGCGAGCTTGGCAACGCACAGAGCAAATCTGAGAGTACAGGACCCATCTTAACCGAAACGTTGGAATTGAACGTGCTTGAGGCAACCAAACGGTTCCACAACGACTTGTATACGATACAGCACCTCGTATGGTTTTATGTCGAATATCTACGGCAGTCAAGAAGTGAGTGTTTCACATGCTTGGCTGCTGTCTCTGCCTTCTTTCGCTTCAACTTAGACGCTTTTTGCGTTTGATCCCACAATTTGCCTTGTTCAGAGTCAATGGTCTATTTACGCATAACTTCTTTAAAAACCCCAATCTAAATTTCTCAATTTCTTGAAACCCCAGACATGGCAGAAGAATGTTTCCGTCGTGCATTCTCCAGCAGAATTAGTCAAGCAGCCAGGACGGTAAGCCAGTATGCAAAGGAGCCGTTCATTTCAAAAGAGAATGGCGAATAGTGGCGATCAGGTCAGACGATGTCAAGAACGCCGCCAGAGCTGTTGCACAAATCTGAGAGACATGGACAATGAGATTAAACCCAATGCTAGATTTTTGGACGGCCCGTTGTACTAAAGTCAAGCCACAAGAGGCTGTTGAATTGATTAGCCGCAGAGTTCATTGGAACTCTCCGGCGGTTGGTTCGAAAAGTCTGCGGTGAAATCAATAGATTGGAGAGAGTAATGAGAGCGCGGTAGGACAAGATAGGGAGAATGAACAAGCAAGATTTGGAGGCTAACGGGTATCTATAAGTAGATGTACATACTAGATGCGAGCAATTCCGTCACTGCAAAAAGTAAATCTCGCAGCATGGTGAGGACAGCCTGTGAGAATATGCGTGTCTAATAACTTTCAATACTAAGTATGTCTTCACTCCCCTACATTCGTATATCGAAGATAGCTGCATCGGATCTCGTCAGCTTTTAAGCCTTTACTTGAGCGACAGAAGCAGCAACTCACGGTTTAACCTCCCTCACCTCCCCAAATTTCTTCTTCGCATCTTCCGTCGAGACCGTCGGTGGCACAATCACGTCATCTCCCACAACCCAGTCAATTGGCGTTGTCACGCTCTTCTTATCCCCCGTCTGTAAACTGTCCACCACTCTTAACACCTCCCTGGTATTTCTCCCCGTGCTGGCTGGGTACATCATCGTTAATCTGATCTTCTTATTCGGGTCAATAACAAACACGCTACGGATTGTAAAAGCTATTCCTTTCTGGTCGACATTGGTCAGGTCTTGGGAGTCAACCATATCATATTTCCAGGCTATTTCACGAGAGGCGTCGGCAATGATGGGGAAGGTGAGCGTTGTGGAGGCGACTTCGTTGATATCGGAGATCCAGGCATCGTGCGAGGAGAGGTCGTTGGCGGACTTTGAAGAGAGCGAGGGGGTTAGTAGGTGGAACTGTTTGTAAGACTTGATGGAGGGCGGTTGACATACCAAGCCTATAAGCTTCACATCTCTCTTATCAAACTCCGGTTTCAGCTTCGCAAAAGCTCCCAGTTCGGTAGTGCCTATCGAAAGCCGTCGATTAGACTCTTCATGCGAGCGACATGGACTCCACAGTCAATTGTCACACTCACAAACAGGCGTAAAATCCGCAGGATGTGAGAAAAGAATCGCCCATTTGTCGCCGATCCATTGATGGAAATCAATGTCGCCTTGGGTAGTCTTGGCCTTGAAATTCGGAGCTACAGTACCCAGCCGAAGCCGTGGTTGTTCTCCGGTAGCAGGCGTTGCGAATGTTCGATGGAGGAGCGTGGGGTTGTGCTGGACACATTGGCGTCGGATGGGATGGTTCAAAGCTGTAAGTGGGCGTGAAGCTGCGCGAGAGAACAAGAATGCCATTATGAATGAGATGTGGTATTCGTACGCAGCTTATTGTACACAATTGAGCTTTGTGAAGAAAGGATTTCTGTTGTTCTAAGATCTTTTCCTAAAGAGTAGTTCTCAGGACAAAAGATTGGCATTATCTTATCTTACTCTACGGAATAGGTACCTACCTACCATCTCTTTTTAGAAAAGCTTCACGTGATAGATTAGGGTTTCGACCTAAACCTTTTATCTCTGAGGTGCTTCTCTATTTTAGTATTGAAAGTACTGTGCCACTTTTTCTATATAAAAAGAATGAAAACATTCACTGATCCGCTTCGATACTAAGTGAATATGACTCATGGTTCTACCAACCGTAAGGTATGTAGTATCCCACCGTCTTCCGCCCCAGTTTTTACTACGTACTCGATCTACCTTACTCAGGACGTTTTCTTAGGAGAAAACTCGCTATTCCCTGCATCACCAAAACCCGTCCTGAATATGGAGATCCATCTGTCAAAGCGACCATAGTTTGAGTATGCGCATCGTAAATCGACGACCCAGCGTGTCTGCCCTTGCGGGTACCGCAAGGAGCTATGGAGACCCGCTATCTAATTCGAGGGCTAGACGCTCGTGCTCATAACCTTTGATGTGACAGTCAGAGCTACAGTAAATGCATTGATGATTCGACAGTTTTTAAGAAATAAATAAATGCCTCCGTTTGTCTATTTAATGGGTGGCTCAATGGGGGAAACGGTTGTTTTCCCCTGACATCCTGCAATTCCACTTGGTAATTGTAGAAAAAGCCAAAAAAAAAACAGAATAATCCGTTAGAAGATGAGAGCGAAGCTGCTACAGACTGAGTGCCTTTTTTTTATTTTTTATTCTAGTAATTTACCTTGAAGTGTTGAGGAAGCCGCTTTCATCACCCCCGGTTACTCTAGTGGCTTGGCAGTGCAATTCGATCTTCCCCTCGTTCTACACATCCGAACAACTTTCAAGCATATCATGGCTGCACAACTTCAACCACCCCAGCCACGTCAGCCAGATTTCACAGAGCTAGCACAATGCTTCGAAAATGCTGCTCGTCAAATATCACGGTTCCCAAACATACCAGCGTTCAACCAAGGCGATATCATCATTACCCAATTACAGAACATCACTCAAGCTATTGGCGACCTACGAAATGAAGTTGGTGACCTTCGAAATGAAATGGGAGCACGATTCGATGCAAGGTAAGAGTGATATATCTTTTCGTTACCATTATTTACTTACAACTATTCAGTGAGGCGAATGCTCTTGCACGACTCCATAATTCCGCTATCAATCGTCTCGACATACCTCTTTATTCAATAAAAGATCGAACGAAATAACCCTGTCGATGAATTTCCAGAGAATGATAGAGCGTTAGCGCAGCTTTCCGGTAAGTAATATTCTTCTACTTCTTATATATTTTGTTCTAATTTGTAGCAGGAAATGAGCTTATTACGCTCCTTCAAGCGTTTGGACAAGCTACTGATGACAATGTCACTGCAAAGCGACAACGCTTTAGACGATTTATCGGGATCGTAACGGAAATCTGAAGGGTTATGGCGGGAAGGGCTGTGGCGAGATCAAACAGGACAAGGGGAATGGAAAGCCCCAGATTCGGAGTCTCGAACACCACAACATAGATATTGCATGTTAAACCTAATGAAAACCGAAAACCAGATTCCCCTGTATCCATCACCTGCTGCATCAATCCCTTCCTCATCTCCGCCAACTTCGCCGTCGCCACATGCTGCCAATCCTTACGAAACAAACTCTCGTCCTCACAGCCCCTCTCTCCTGGCCCAGCGCTAGGGATTGAGTTAGCTCTTTCTTCACCTCCACGTTTACATTTACTGGCAGCTGGAATGATTGTGGCCAATGCGAGTAGGGTTGTCTCAGGCCATGACTGGCTAGCAGCCTGCCGTAGCTCCTTTCTGCCGATCCACTGAACAATTAATGGCGCCCTGATATATGTCTAGAGGGGGATGCTCGTACTATTCGGAGGGAGTTGGAATGCGGATTCTGACGTTGCTGTCCTGATCAAGCCTAGGGTGGTAGGTGAGATCGAAAAACTTGTTGGCGAGACGCACGAGGTACGGTAGTTGCGTCGGATGACGACGATCGAATAGAATAACACCTTTGGCGATTGTAACATGATCGATCCATTTATCCGCAGCTCAACATATAATCCCATTACCCTCAACCTCCTCCCTCTTAACCCCCACACCCCCCTCCGTCTTCCTCCTCCTTTCATTCCTCTTCCTCCTCTTCTCCTCCCTCAACTTCTCCTCCTCCTCCCCCCTCTTCACCAACCTCTCCCCCAAATCCACAACCGTATCCGCCCCTATCTTCTCTTCCTCCCTCCTTCTAATCAGGTAAGCCAGCCTCTCCCTCACCTCCTCCAAAGTCGCTCTCCTAACCTCGCCACTCTGGCCCGTATTCACCATATGCTGCTTCGAATTCAAATGATCTACGAATTGCAGGTTATCCTTAAACGTCAGGTCGCAGTCAGCACAGTAGAATCCCGCTCCCCGTCCTCTCTTTCCCATGGCGGCACCAGCGGGCACGAGAGAGGTTTTGCCGACATGTGCGCTGACATCAAGGCGGTTGGTGCGAGATTCGGTTTCTTTGGCATCAGGAGGAGTGGAGGCGCGGGGAAAGTATTTGCGGCCTTGCGATTTGGCCTCAGCGCGAGCAGCGCCTTCTTCCTTGTATTTTTGCTCCCTGGCTTCGGCTTTGGCGGCATATTCATTACGATCCCAGGTTTTGCGGAAGGAAGTGTCGTTTGCGGAGGCTTTGGGAGGGGCGGACATGGTTCGGTGGGCTTATCGTTAGGGCGTTGTTCGGGTCGAAGGAAGGGGTTTGTATATCTCAGCGATACACATAGTGCGTAGAAGCGATGGAGAGCTTTTGTTGTGTTCCTGATGTTTTGGTCGTTAAGCACGGCGTTACTTTACAAAACAGATAGCGTCAGCTTCAGCCCTACCATAAGGCTCGGCGAAGGAGTCAAAAGGCGCCTGAATGTGAAAGCACCGGGTATAAGTGAGGGTGTTTGAGAAGGGTCTGTTATACATTGGCTGTTTGCTCTTCAATTCATATACGTATTCTCATCGAACGCCACTCTATCTTCCCTTTCCACGGACAGCGATTCTCCCTCAATCGTTGATCTAACCACTCCGGGTCATCGTCCCATTCCCACTACTCATCATCTCACTTCCACCACTCATACTAGGATTTCCTCCGCCCATTTCATCCCTCCTCACCAGCGCCAGCAACGAGAAATGTCCTCCAACCACAGGCCGGGCATTGAAGTAGATCGGCCCAGGACTCGCCGGATAACTCCCTGTGTCGATGGTCTCATACAAGTCTGTAAACGGCCTATCCGTACTCGTGCTATTCAGCCAGTACGCAAGAGCATTCACAAATAGGCGTCTAGTGCTAGGAGAGCAAGTAGCGGCGGTCCACATTTCCCAGTCAGATTTGGTGTAGGAGTGGCGATTATCGAGAGGAACACCGAAGAGTTGGGAGACGGTGGGGTACCAGGCGGATTGCATGGAGTAAAGGGATTGAGGGATGAAGTTTAGGCCGAGCAAGACGTCCGGGTAGGTGTTGTAGAGGAGGCCATAGGAGGAACGCCATTGGTAGGATAGGAGCGTATGCTTCTCTGTGGGGTCAATGGCCAGGGATCTCCACTCAGAGTAGTAAGATTGAGCGGTTTGGGAATAGTTAGACGAAGAGGCAGAGTCGGAGGCGATGGTTGCGACGGACTCCATGCAGCGCAGGCCAACGATGCCTTTGATTGCGAGATTTGTCTGGTTGACAAGTTGGCCGGCGAAGTCGTCAGTAGAAAGTTGGAGACCGGGTAGGAGAGAGTATTGGCGGAGGTATTCGGCAAACTGTTGGAGCTTGGGGTAGTGTTGATTGATGAAGGCGGAGTTGTTCGAGAACCTGGGGTATAGTTAGCATATGGCGCTTCCTATTCCTGGAGATGGCGGTATCTCTTCTGCCAAAATGGAAGCAAATTCGAGTGGGAAAGCTACGAATCGAAGTGCAACTTACTTGTAGTATGCGTAAGTCATGATGATCATGTTGCCGCTCTCTTCCACAGGCATATACTCGTCGTTGCCTTCCACATGGCCAGTAGCGTTGGGGAAATGACTGCCGAGGTCATGCATGCAGTAGCCGTTGGGATAGAATCCCCCTTCTTGGTTCTGGAACAAAGGCTCAAGGTTGTATCTCAGTAGCTCAGGATTGGCATAGAGGAAGAATGGCATCGCGGGGTACATGACGTCCACGGTGTTAACATTTCCATCTGAGGAAATTTCTTTTTGGAACATCAGAGGCTCAGAAGTATTGGTGCTCATATTCGAGGACCCGCCTGAAGGGCGTTCAGTCAAGACGTAAGCTCCCATGATTTGACGGGTTGAAAGCGCTACAATCGAATAGTATGACTCGGCTTCGCTGACGTCAGGAATGGCAACTCCACTAAAGTTATCAGGATTGAGGAATCCATAAGAGTTCGTCGGGTCAAATATGTACTGCTCAGAGTATTGAGATGTTCCGTTGTGGTATCCTGCCATGCCGTTGGCATATGAAGGAGGCGCACTGGGAGTACTATTGCTGTAGACAATGGCGTTGTTCGAGTTGTAGTATGTATCAACATCCGCCTTTAGCTGAGCTTCCCATTGCGCTGCTAGTTGTTGCGTTTGCGAGAAATCATTGAAGTGAAACTGAATCATCTGGAAGATGTCACCGTAGCAATGGTTCCACCATGGCTGCAATGGAATGACACCCTCAGCTGTTAAATACCGTATCATAGGCTGCTGGACTGATCCTATGGTGTACATCGCAGATGCCGAGGAAACCGAGCCAAAGTCGTGAGCATACGCAAACACAGGCTCACGGGAGCCAAATCCACGGTAATTCGAGTCTACAACATCTTGCAGCGAGTGCTGCATGACGTAGTTGTACCTTAGATCGCTAGAGTAGCCGCTTTGAAAACTGAAGTTCTTCGCGTTCATCCGGCTCGATGAATAAGTGAAGTTACCCCATAGAGGAAAGTCATTTTCTTCCGCAAACTCGTATGGATGTGCCAGATGGATCATCCTGGGAATATATTAGCACAAAGACTTCAACTAAATCAACATCTTAGGTCTTACCAGCTGTAGACAGATGAGCTATTTCCACTAGCACTCCCATTAGCAAGCTCGGATCCTTGGTACATGTTCCATTGTACTGTTGCGTTGGACTCGTAGGCAATCCATGCAGCATTCACATCGCTGTACATTTGAACGCTATGCGTGGCATTGTCTGTTGACCGCACACTAGTGGTTAGGTAGCTGAGTGGGATACTAGTCCGGCATAAATCCTGGGGTAAGACAGACGATAAAAAGCTGGCGGTAACCTCGACAGGGCCTACAGCGAATGTAAAGTTCGAGTATTGGGAGTCGTAAGATACTGCCAGAGGCGTTGCGGTTTTCAGATTCGGTAGCGTTGGGACTGTTCTTGAACCCGTCCCCAGATATTCATACGTGATGCCATCGACAGTAACCATCTATCAACGTTTAGCGGTTGTTGGGATAGCCACACACGTGTCGGAGCTCACCCCTTCCCACCCAAGCGGAGGGCCAGGCCTTGGGTAGCCAGTCAGTATCCGTATGTAACTTATCTCACAAGACTTGTTCATACCAGAAAATGACACCATTGGTGTTCAATGTACCATTGTTTGATGTAGACGACCAGGCATTAGTGTATGGCGACCTGACGGCCAGTGGAATGGCTGGAGGTCTGGCTGGGGAGTAGGATGGAAGAGTGTGCCTAGGGTGATGACGATTACTTCAACCGAACGAGAAGGACCATGTTCGGCTTCTACCCACCCATTGGAATCCTTAGCAGAGATGTAGACGATCTGACCAACTGCGACAGTTGCGCCAAGAGCCACGAGAAGTGTAGATGCAAACATTTTGGCAACAGTGCAATTTCCAGATATTGAAAACCTTGACTACCGACTTCCCAGAAGCCATCGGGAGCGGACCCAACGGCTTTATGCCCTTCATCAGGCCGGATAAAGGCTATCCACAGCGCACTCCGGTTACGATGATCACCCCGCAATAATTGCCCAGGTGAGAGCTCATCGCAATTGAGGTGACGCAGCGAAATTAGAAGAATTGCGGGGGAAGCATGAACTGAATTCGGATGCTTGTCAGTTGCGGCAGCCCTACTTTAGAACAACAATCGGGTCTGCCAAGGTGTCAACCAACGTCGAACCGGCTTGGCTGATGGCCCATGGTGGAAGTCGCGGTCAAGGGATGAGTCTTTTTTCAAAACAGGGAAATAGAGGGTTTAATGGAAGGCCAAACAACTTGAAATTGAAGGACAAGAGAAAGCTCTGCCTTTCATTGAACATCCATGAAGATGCACACAACAATAAGGTATACGTCCACCGTTCTCTAAATCGCTAGCTGAGCTATGTCTAAGCGGGGTATGATTGACTAGAAACAGAATATCTATGGGCAGACAAACATGGATCTAATGTACCTTACGTTCGGAGTATGAGCCGAAGCACTCCTCAGACGTGTTACAGTGGCTAAGCCCCTTCGGGTTAGCCTCTTCCCCTCAGTCCCTTTGGGTTAGCGACCCTCTGGATGACTTCGCAGCCTACGGGTAACCCGAAGGGGTTTAGTTGCATTTACACGTCTGAGGTCCTGAGGCAATACCTTACCTTCAGGAAGCTCCCAACTTGCAGGTAATCCGTCCGATTTGAGATACCTTAGTCTTGACGTCGTTTCACGAGGCCTTCTCATTGGTTATCTTTACTCTTGAGCAGGCTAATTCTCAAAAGCGATTCAATGCAAGTGTGGACTTGGCAGTCCGGATGGCCTGACCCTCGATAGCAGAAAGCCAGCAGATACCTCAAGGTAAGGTTCCATCACAACAGCGTTCATACATTCTTTGTATCCGGGAAGAGAGAGGCTGCAGATATGGCGGCAAAACAGCAGACAAAGGAGGCAGAATGGATGTCATGGATGTAATAGAGGATCGGACCCCCTGGGATTCTGATTCCTCATGCAAAACCACAACAGCTTACCTATCCCATGTGTAAGGATCACTGAAGATATCAACCATAACCCACTCAGCACTACGCACTCTCCACCAATGGACGCCCCATCAAAACGCGGCCTCTGCTGGCCATCCACAAACACCGACCCAATCATCACCTTCACCAAACCCCCCTCCAAAATCTCCTGGTTCTACAACTGGTCCCCGAACCCAAACCCCCAGCCCTCCTCCCTCGATTTCATCCCCATGCAGTGGAACGACGTCAACATCGAGTCACTCGGCAGCAAAGCAGCCTCCTCCCCCGCAATCCTAGCCTTCAACGAGCCCGAACTCCCCTCCCAATCCAACATGCCCGCTACCCTCGCCGCCGAAAAATGGCTCCAACACATCCAGCCCTTGCGCCAACTCGGAATCCGCTGCGGCAGCCCCGGCATCTCGTCCGCCCCGCAGGGCGTCGACTGGCTCCTGGAATTCACGCGGCTGATCCGCGCAGGCCACAGCGACGTGGATTTCTGGGCCGTGCACTGGTATGGCGAAACGCTGGGGCAGTTCTATGACTACATCTGGAGCACGCATCATCGGCTGGGAGCGGAGAAGCCGGTGTGGATTACCGAGTTTGCGAGTACGAATTGGAGCGTGGAGAGTCCGTTGGGGAGGGAGCATGTGGAGGGGTTTGCGAGGGAAAGTTGTGCATATTTGGATACATTGGAGTGGGTGGAGAGGTATGCTTGGTTTGGGCCTATGAGGGATTGTGGGACGGTGGGGAGGTGGGCGGTTATGTTGGATGGGGAGGGGAAGTTGACCGAGTTGGGTAGGACTTATATGACTGGCTAGTTCGATGCTGTTAATTGACCTTACACAACTTTAGTCAGTCACGGGCTGGATCGATAGAGACAGTGGCACTAACGACGCTGCCGACCTTGACGCGAACACCATCATAGTGAATTCAACCACCTTTTCAAAATCCGAGAATACAACTCCCAGAAACAACTCCGTTTGCTTCCGCTCAGTTTGGCCCTCCCATGAAATCAGTTTGCAATCAGTGAGACGGCAATTGCACGAGACATGCCAGTCAGAGGTCTGGCTGGCTGGTCTTCATCTGTATAAAATTCAGATACACCGCGCGCCCTGCATGTCCCGGCAGATCGCCTTACGGGGGCGAACGTACGCTCCTCCTCCTCCTCCTCCTTCTTCTCCGCCTGCATGATCTATCGCGAGACGGAAGTCTTTTTTTTTTCTCTCACCATTCGTGCGGTGTGTTAATTCCATTGCGTTCGTGACTAGGAGACGGGGGTTTGTTTGACTGTAGTCTGCTCGACGCTACAGTAGCTGCTGCGGTCGCGTGGGATCGTTAGTTAGGCAGGGGGTGTTTGTGTTTGCTTTGTTCGCCGACGTACGTGTTTTTTTTTTTGGACGGGGGCGATTGGAATGAGTTGTTGCAGAGCAGGAGGGGATGGGGTGCCGTGGTTTTGCGATGCATGCTTCGTGGACGGATTGAGGGTTGGTGTCTGGGGACATTGCCATTGCCTTGGAACTATCTAGCTCATGCACATGTCCTCATTATTAATCTAGACCTGAGAGTCGTCCGCAATATATCGCAGATGACGGCTTTGAGGACCAAAGCACGGCTGTCAATAATTGGTGACGGCTCATTCTTAGGTACATACAGTAGTAGGATTGCGGCTCCGATCTACTGATATGATTTCTCAGCAACGAAGTCTTTTTCGAAGTTTTGCCGGAAGTTCGAGATCAGAATCGTGATGAAAGTAAGAAGAATTAAACAGAGCATGATCACAATTATACCTCGACAAGCCTTGTAGCAAGCACATGTCTATTATTGTAAATGCTGGGTGAATTAGGAGCCAATGAAAAACTGCAAAGGGTCGCTGTACTTTCGTGTGAAGAACGTTACACAGCAGAAGTGAGAAGCTAACCGTCAAGCTGCACAATATCTTTGAAGAGCTTATACTAGCATCCATACAGCTTTTAGCCATTAAAAAGTTATCAATGTCGATAGAATGCTTGTCCTGTTAAAAGATCTCATAATCGCTACCCGCGGCTTTTGAATAAGCGACCCGAGCTTCAGCAGGCACTTGAGGTTATTCATGTCCCAGAGATAGTGGTATCTGAGGATTTCCCTGGGGCTGTTGCGTTGCATCAGCGATCATGACATCTTCAAACACAACTTCACTCAAGGGTGTGATTGCATCCATTCACCAGACATCTTTCGATTAAACTGGAATATCACAGGACCGCGATTTCTCCTCAAATATTTGAATCGAGATTCGAAGCTGAAAATAGATTATGCCGCTGTGTGTGCATATGAATTTACGCAAGCCTGCAGCAGGCGAATCCACCACGGCCTTTAAACCCCTCACAGGATGGTGGTTAAGGGAATGAAGCGCTAGACTCTATGCCCGCTCTGCATTCTTCCCACAGAGTCCCGACGATGACAGTCAGCCCCTCGCACGAGCCTCCAGGTGAGGTGTTATTTGCAGATTTGACGGTTTGAGGGATAGTACTGGCTTACTGTTTAGGGCAATGTAGTATCGGTAGCACAGTAGTTGGACTTGAACGTCATCAGTACTCAGCAATAATACCAAGTTTGGACGACCTGTGATCGTTAGACTTGGGGGAGAAAGAGCCTCAATATCAACAATTAGGCTATATGCTGGACGATAAACCTCAAAGGCCGACGAAGATCTCTTGATTATACCTATGCTCTTCTAAGTAATGATCTCTCCCCCAGGTCGCTGCTGGGTGAACACATTCAAGGAAACCCGCCTACAGAATATTTGAATCGCTCAGAACACCAGTGGCCGGCCTGGTTGAGGATGTTTGGGTGAAAGCTCGACAGGAACAAGCTCTTTCACGCCGATATCCGTACATGTACAGACAATGGACTTTGAAAGCCGTCACACCAGGGTATCGTTGGTTTCAGAGGTGACTATTTGGCACCTTAATCGGAGAAAGTGGTTGGCTATCACCCCTCACTTGACTTCAACGGAGCCGAGTTATGGATCATCCGGATATGTCTCAGCATTGCCAGAGTGAAAGTCATGAGTAGCCCTTCTTGAATAGCCTCCTGAATGGATGCTTGTGCTTCTTGCTCGATTCGTGCGCCTGTTCTAGGGTGAGTCTCTAATAATACGAGTGCTTATCGTGGAGAATACGTACCTCACTTCCTGCCCCGTCGTCTTCAGTTTCTTCCTCGGCCTCTTTTAGTCTTTCTTCGTCCCCATTGTACACGACGAACCAGCCAATCTTCTCGCCTGGTGCAAGTTGGTCCCTCAAATCGGCCAAGGCGTCCCACCCTGCTGCTGCAACGCCTTGTGCCATCACCTCTCCCACATCAATACTCGTCTCGCTTCGTTCAATCTTGTCCGTAACGAAGGCATAAGGTTGGCTTATAGCATTGGTACTTGTATCCGCAGGATTGTACTGCTCAATGAATCGAAGATTCGGCAGCGCGGGCATTAGATTGGGATAGATAGCCTCGAAATTGGCTATCAGTGCCGTCGTGGTTGAGGGTGCCATCAGCCAATCAGGTGCAGCTTCTTCAACGTTGTTCATTATGATATGTATACGAATGGCCTTCCGAGGCCAACGGAAGCCATGTACTAAGTAGACTGGCATGGCCGTCGCGCTTAGTGTTTGGTTTCCTTGGCCCCAGCTCTTATTAATCTTCGAGGATGCTCTGTGGCATATATCTTACGAACTTTCCATAGGTGATGAGTCTTGACGTGAACCGCAGACCGTGGTCAGCTCCAGGTAAATATGGGATTGGGATCCACAGACATGGTGGGCCTCGCGCCAAACCACGTGTTTGTGCATGCAGTAAGGGAGTCTGCCTCATGTCTTACGAGATGAGCAAGAAGTGCTTTCACTCTGTAGTGTGTTATCCTCAGCGTGCGCAAGGGCCGGAGAACATTCTGCGGCTATCCGATTCTACGCAAATATCGCTTAGCAGGCTGACGAGGCAGAGCTACGAAATTTACATTTCTACTGTGGGGTCGACGTCAAAACCCAATCCAGGTCAATTCCAATAGATGATAATCACTTCCATAACGTGCCTATCGTTGAGACTGGCGTTCGATGGCAGGTACCGTAGGTCTTTTGTAAAACTAATACATTGCATGGCATAGCCAGTGTTGAGAGCGTAGCCAACAAATGCTATGCTTTTGGGCTTCATTGCTCTTGTTTGCAGTGTTCGATCCATGCCGTGTCAAAGACTTCTTGATCAACTGCAGAATCCTGAATAAAATCTCGCTCGAGATCATGTGTTCTCCTACCCAGCAAAACTAGGCTGTGCAGTGGCGGCCCAAGCTTTATGCTGCTCAATTGCTCTAATGTTCCTGCAGCTATCTTCTGGTCTATTGCACCAATTCTTGCAACACCAACGGCAAGACTCTGGGGCCCGCACACGCCTTCACCCCGAATCTCCTCTGTCTCAAGCATCTGACTAGCACATTGTGCGACTGTCATGAATTTAGGAGGTTCAAAGATCTTCCTGCCCCTTGCAAGATTCTCGAGCGACTGCTCCTTGACTTTGATGTCCAACAGTATAAGAGTGTGCAGTCCAGTCTGGCGGTTCTCTTTCAGACGATCGTAGAATGAGGAAGGCTTCCATGTTTCAGTAAAGAAAACCATGCTCACGGTTTGACCAAAGTTGTATAGCTGTAGCCCTGTAGCCCCTATAGCAGACATGATAGAGGCATTGTGAATACTTCGAAAAGGTATGGCAAGCTCTCGTGCTCTGAGGACGAGGTCTGTATGCGTTGTGGCTCTAAGGAAAGTAAGCAACGCGATATTCAATGGGCTCTAGGGATGCCACGGTTATCAGGCATCCCTATGGCATCGCTAAGAGAGAAATACCCAAAAGGATCCCCAACAACCAGGAAAGCCACATCGGACTTGTCTGCACCTGCTAAAATTTCATCACTCCCAGACTCGACCATTTCACGGTCGGCCAAGATGATGGCACGTCCATAGTAGGCTTCCTACTGCGAACACGTCAGGTCCATTCCTCTTGAATTCCATTCTTCAAGCCGTGGAAAACATACCAGTTTTTCCTTGTCCACTAGAAGTATGCTTGTGTACGCTTCAAGATAAACTCTCTTTGCTGCTTTAACAACATTGAGACCTTTCACAGTGATGTCTGTTTCGTCGGCGAGGCCAAGGCCAACCATGTAGAGCATGATGTCTTTCTTCAAACCATACTTTTGTAACATATGCTTGCGGAATATTGACTCTTACTGTATAGATGTTCCACGTTCGAACATGATACACCGTAGCGTAGAATAAATTACTGTAATAACCGTGAGCGATAGACAGACGCTCGGACCACCCAGATTTCCTCTTAACAATAGGATATATTTCATTCATAAACCGCAAATCCTATTCAGTTCCATTCATTGTCACAGGTTGAGCCTGAGACTGCTCTGAAGTCTTGTCTCACTTCTATGTCGCGCCCAGCCCTCGAGAATCCTGGTGATTCGTCCTTTTGGGGAAGGCCAGAAGAGCCCCGGGGCGGAACTTAAGGGAGACGAGCCAGCTTGCCATCCCAGAACAATTGTGCGGCGTGTTTGAGGGTTGAAAACAGCACAGCGTGCGAGACATGGCCGAGAAATCAGCCAAGTACCGGCAGGAGATCCAGCAGGTAAGACGTCCGTTTCTATATTCCTCCAAACATTGTTGCCGAGCGTGGATATTCCGAAGTCGCAAACGTATCATCCTGTCCACCCATGGTAGGTCTTTTCCTGCATGTTATCAGGCAAGTTTTATATCCTTCACCTCCTTTCCAGCCTGTCTCTTCATCCTCGGTCTCTCTACTTATGGGCATTGTTTGTTGAGCATCATGTTTTGTCTGATGCGGAATTGAGATGAGAACCGATTTCCGAAAATAGAGTCATGCTGTCTCTTGTCTGTTTTATGCCCTATCTACTTTGACCGTACTACTCGCCGAACTGTTACCCTCTTTGTTTATTGCGTATATTCCTATGCTACTCATACAATCATGGACTGTCAAGTGTGTTACGAAATGCTTCGATTGGTGATCATAATTGTTTTGGTGCTGTGGCCGAAACTGTATCCCGACTTTCTACCGGAGATTCCACGTCTTGTGGATAGCTTCACACTAGCCACACGATGCTGCCCCAACACACTTTCTACTCTCAACATCTTTTGCCAAATTGCAGCAATTATACTTTCATGCACCTACAATGCAATGCAGCCGTGTCCAATCTCAGCTGATCAAATGAGGCGCTTGTTCGTTGGTCCTACAGACTTAGAACCGCAGCACTTACGAGATGGCCTACAAGCGAGCTCAGCATACGTCGAAACCCACACCGAGCCTATGGAAGACTGGAAAATTAGGCTAATCAGAGCTCTACGCCAGATGATGTTTGTATCCGGCGAGACGGCCGAAGCGTCTGCGGAAACCACTGCAATGATTGAAGAGATCGTTCACACTCAAGTCATCGAAATGGTGGGTGTCCAATTCGAGATCCGAAGCTCAATTGTTTCATGTTTGACGAAAGATCTATACAGCTGAAGCGGTCCACCACTCTTGCCTCCCGCCGTGGATCTCGTTCTATTTCCACTAACGATCTATTCTTCCTCATCCGGCACGACAAAGCCAAAGTTTCCCGGCTGAGCACTTTCCTCTCCTGGAAAGACGTCCGCAAGACTGCGAAAGATTCAGACGACAAAGGCGGTGACGCAGCGGATATCGGAGCCGTCGACGACCCCCTCGGTGGCGCTGATGCAGCTGGTGGTGGAGCTGGACCAGTCGTCAGCGACGCAGCAAAGAAAAACAAACGTACCAAAGTCACCTTACCGTGGGACGTCTCCAGCTTTTTCAGCGAGCAAGTTCCCGAGCGTGAGGACGATGACGACGAAGACGAAGAAGAGATGAATTCAGCGACAATCATGCGTCTCGAGATCGCCGACGAACGCACTAAACATATGACTAAAGAGGAATACGTTCACTTCAGCGAATGCCGCCAAGCCTCCTTTACGTTCCGCAAAGCCAAGCGCTTCCGCGACTGGGCTGGCTTCGGCGTAGTGACGGACAGTAAACCTAACGACGACATTGTCGATATCCTGGGGTTCTTGACTTTCGAGATTGTGCAGACTTTGACAGAAGAGGCGTTAAAGGTAAAAGCCGAGGAGGAGCTGACAAAGAGTAGGAATGGGGACGCGGATGTTCAGAATAAGAAGCGGAAGAGAGAGACAGGATTATTTGATCCGCCAGAAGAGGGCAGGACGCCTGTGGGGCCCAAGCATATTCAGGAAGCTTTCAGACGCTTACAGCAGAGACCGATCCCGGGGCGAGTTAGAGTCAATTTAGGTGGACAGCGAGCTCTACAGCGTACTGAGCTAAAGTTGGTGCGTATAGCTCTGCTACTTCCTCTACCGTGAGATGTCTCTGCTAACGTGCTACTAGATCTAAGGTCCAGTTGTATGTCTAGTCCAGCTTTTGCGGGCGGAGTCGATGTAAAAGCTGATTTATATCCGACCTACTGCATGAGCACAGACGAAATTTCATTCCCATATTCGGCGTCGTTATGGTCATGATGATACCCAAGGGGGCCGGTCAATCTTGTAAGAGATCCATGAAAGTGTATAATACAGCTTCCTACTGTGTCTGATAATATGTACGCATGTTGCTTAACCAGTTTCCTCTTCTAGTGAATTCTAGTGCTACAATATATCTTTTAACGACCTGATTTTAGAACAATGAAAAAAGCTTTCCCGGTGGGGTGAGATGCGAATTACCTTTCATCTTTCAATAATCTCGGTTTAAAAGCTCGACTGGACTTTCCGAACTTGAAGTACTTACTAAGAGAATCTCTTTCACATAGCCTGAAGCAGAATGCAGGGTCTCAATCAAGAAAGGCATATTTCAACAAACACTATCTCGTAATTAAAGTTGACATTATCAATATTGAACGATCGCGCCTTTCCAATCCAGCCTTCCAATGCTCCAAGACTCGCGCCTCATTTAAGCATCCACATCCATCATCGCAGCATCCATATCCTCATCCACATACTCATCCTCCCCCTCCACCTGGGCCCCGTTCGCCCCATTCATCCCATTCCTCAACTCCCGAATTTTCTCCTCCTCAGCTTTCTCCTTATGCCGTTCCAAATCAGCAATACTCCACGTCGACACCCCATCCTGCTCCTTCCCCCCAAACGGCTGCGCCATCGTCCTCAGAAACTTCTTCGCATTCGCAACAGCCATGTCAGTACTCAGCGACGTATCGCTCTCCAGCATTGCCTGGTTGATCCATTTCGGTAGTTGGTTTCGCTTTTTCTGGAAGCGGCGGTCGGCGAGGACCATGATGCCGTAGTCGTCTTTGCCGCGCAGGACGCGGCCGAGGCATTGTGCGGCGTGCCGCATAGCGTCGAAGGAGAGGAAGTCGTTTTCGCGGATGCGGTAGGTTTCTCGAAGGAATTCCAGGCGCGCTTTGAGGATGCGGGATTCAGTGTATTGGAAGGGGACACCGATGCAGAGCACAGTGCGGCCGTAGTGGTGGTCGAAATCTATTCCTTCGCTGACTTTGCCTCGAGCGACGCAGAGAAGGATAGCGCCGCGGCCGTTGCAGCAGGCGGTGCGGTAGGTTTCGAGAGCGAGGGAGGTCTCCTGGGAGTCGGGGGTTTCCACCAGGATGAGTTTGAACTTCCAGATTTCGTCGAGGATGCCCATGCCTTGCCACATGCTGATGATGGATTCCATGTAGAGGTACGAGGGGAAGAAGACGACGACGCCGTCTGGGGTGATTTTGGAGAATTCCATTAGTAAGGAGCCGTAATTGCGGACAACGCCGGGCTCATTTCGGATCTGGAAGCCTGAGGATATGGCAGATTGGTCAGAGCCACGGGTGACAATCATGGGGAGGAAGGAGCGCCGAGCAAGGGTCATGCTGTACGATTCTTGAACCACAGTAGTGAAGCCGAGCATTTTGGGGTACATCTCTAAGGGAGAGATGGTCCCGGAGGTGATGATGACGGAGCTGAAGCGGTCGAAAACTGGCTTGATGGCGATGGCGGCATCTAGGCAGGTGAAGTGGAGAATGGGGTTGGGGACGGTGGCGGTGTCGGATTCGTAGGGTTCGAGAATAAGTAGGAAACCTTTGTCGTAGGTCGCAGCCAGGGTGGCGAAGGTGGCAACTTCTTGGAGCGGCTGGTAATCTTCAATATTTGTGAGCTCGAGTGTTCGAACTAAAGATGTGAGCCGTTCGGCGCAAAATCTGGGGGTCGTTAAATTGATCGTTTAGAATCTCAGAATGCTACGAAGGTCTTACCGAAGAGGCTTCTTTTCTATGAAAGTTAGGTCTTTCAGATGCTGCAAGAATGATGGCGGGGTTTCTGATATGACATGCAGTACTTTCATCCTCGTCTGTTGTCCCAAGAATAAGTTAGTAAACAGGGCAATGAGTGCATGTGACGGCCGTTATTACCTTGAGATATTCCACGAATCTTTTTAGGAATGCAACAAAATGTTCGGCTCTCCTAATGTTACCAGGCACAGCTTCTTGTAGCAGATCGTCCGGCAATGCTGACAGAATCAGCAACCTACAAAAAAACCAAGTACAAGGAATATATACCTGGATTTGACATGAATGCATCCTCTTCTCTTGCCTCATCTGCGTCCCTTAAACCTTCAACAAGCTTTGAGTACTCGTTCTGAAGCTTCTCAGCGTCCGAAGATCTCATTTCTGTTATCTTGCGCTCAAGATTGTTGGCACCTCTTGTGGCTTTACGTAAGGAGTCTTCGGTCAAGTCAATGCTTAGAGACTCGATACAAACGTTGTCGATATTGTGTGCTTCGTCAAAGACGACGATGCAGTCTTTGGAAAGTTCTTTTGACACCCGTTCAGCAATTTTGGGATCGAGTAAGTAATGGTACGAGTAGATGATGACGTTACAGAAGGGCATCTATATCAGTGATTCAACTTTGACTCGTAAGACATGAGCCGTGCCAACATACCATTCGCCGGGCAGAAAAATAGGGACATTGCTTATGTTGCTCCCCATACTTGAGTAAGCCATCAAGGGTAAAGACACCTGGCGGTACTAGATTATGAGGTTCCAGAAGATCAAGATTCTAATCGTGTAAGCCAATACAAAGCGAATTTTCGAACCTTAAGGTCGTACATCATGATAGATGCACAAATCCACGTCCTCCCCCCTCTCCTTCTTCTCTTTCACGAATCCGGCTGTCAGACTTCGACATCTTGCATCAACGATCGAACCACTCTTTTCTCTTTTAACAGAAGGATGAAGACACAGATTCTTTCGGCTAGTTAGGCCAAGACCTCGAAAATCTTCAACTTTGCCCAATTGATCTGATCTGTACTTCATCAGGGCTTTTAATTCGGCGAGCGCCTTTTCGATCTCCGACATAGTACCTATTACGCTTTAGCCGTGACCGAAACCCTATCTTTCAGAAGAGCCTTACGAGAACAGTATATTAACTTTCTGTGTTCGGGATAATACTGTTGGTACGCCACAATCAGGGACAAGAGGGATACCGTCTTTCCTGTCCCAGACGGCATTTCCAGAACACAATGACCTCCGGCATCCAGCGTTCCTGTGAGGAATCAGCAGAACATCAGGTCTTCACTTCCGCGCTAATAACCCACTTTTGAGATCGCACATGTATCTGATGCCGGCTTTTCGTCAGCTGGCTCGTATTTATGACAAAATAGACACATAGAGACGTACGCATATTGCTCTATAATGAGTCAGTACAGCCCCGGGCTCGCCTTGCTTGATTTCCTTGCCTGGATAGATTCTAGGATATGGGAATAGGATCGGGAGGTCTCTAGTGACTGTATAAGTTGCAAATGTCGAAAGGCATCACAAGGAACCCACTCAATATTAAATTTCATCCTGAGTTTCTTTTGGACACCGAATCTCCTTTTGACTTAGGAAGCAAGGGACTTGGATGTAAATTACCTTAGTAGAATGAGTCAATCAGCCAGGCAGCCCTACGACTACTCTGTACCTCATGGCCTTGGCAACAGCCCTGTAGCCCTACGGCCCTAGAGCTTTAACGCGGCTGCGCTAAGACTAAGACGAATCATCGTGAACGTCATTCGTCAAAACACTTTCGACCTCACCATAAATCTCCTCTTGTCTGGAGTCAGGAATCCCACCTTGGGTATTGGATTCCAGCCTTTGAAACATGGAAAATCTTATCCCCGGATGATTTCTTGATTAGCTGTCTAGAAGAGACACTGATAAGACTCGCGCCATGAGTAAGAAACAGTTTAAGTCCCAGGCGTCCAGCAGCCGAGCTGTGTCTGGGGCCTTTGGGGTTTCAGATGCAGCCTTCAGTGGTAGTATCTTTGGTGTCCCTTCTTCTTTCGGCGCTGTGTCCTCCTCGCCACTTTCGTACGTCTACGAACCACCAGATCTCACTGGAATCTCCGAGCCAAACGTGGTAGTCGCTTTCAAAAATGTACAGAAAAAGGACAGCACAACGAAATCAAAAGCACTTGAAGACCTACAAGGCTATGTATTGTCTCTCGGGCCAAAAAATGGTGGCGTGGAGGATGCAATACTGGAAGCTTGGGTGGGTCTCTATGGGAGGAACATGTAACTGTATTGCCTGAGATAGTAATACAATGTTATCTTCTTAGATCAAAATCTATCCACGTACATCCATAGATAGCGCACGCCGAGTCCGTCAACTAGCTCATATCCTTCAAGGTCACCTATCTATGTCATGTGGAAAGCGAATAGCTAAGCACATGCCTAAGATCGTGGGTCCTTGGCTCGCAGGCTTATATGACAGCGATAAAATCGTATCTCGTGCGACCCAGGAGTCATTTAAGCAGGTATTCGGTTCAGAGAATAAGATAAAAAATGTCTGGATGGTATATCAGGAAGCAATTCTAGAATACTCCAGAGACGCCATTATCAAAGAGACTGCTAATACCTTGAGCGACGAACGAACAACAAGTCCTGATGATGCGTCGTCCAAGTATACAAGAGTCATCGGTGCAGCTATTCTTGTGGTTACACATGTGATAAGTCAGTTACGGCCTTTGTAATTCCCCTTGTTTTCAATTGCTCACTTTGAGATATTCAGTTGAGAATCCTCCTGCTGTCCTTCGCAAGCACCAGAGTATGTTGGTTAGCTTACTAGGCCAGGAAAAGCTTTGGGACCATGCATCGAATTCAGATCCAAGTGTTCGCCGTGCGGTTTATAGACTGCTTGTAGCTGCTTTAGCAAAACAGGAGGACGCTCTAAATATGACTATAATAAGTCACAAGGCTCTTACAGCAAGCCTACACATCAATCAGGCTGGCTCTGCTTTTGACTATTCCAAGGCGCTTGCTTCAGTTACTGTTAGTTGTCCAGATGTCTGGACACGGTACTATAACGGCTCGGGCAAGAAGGTCGCAACAAAACGACTCTGCCAGTTTCTGAGGAAAGGTTCTCAAGGAGGGCCCTCGGAGTATTGGCTTCAAATCTCATCATTGCTACGTCATGTCCCAACGGAAGTTCTCCTCGGTAAGTCGGACAGCGAACCCAAAGCGGCATCGAGCGATGCTCCCGAATCCATTCTAGCAATTTTGGAAGCACTCCACGACGGCCTCACAAGCAGGGATGAGCCACGCACAAACCAAGGAGTAGCTTGGAATGTTTATTTGGATGTTTCCGTCCATTTACAATCAATCTTGGAACCCTCTGAAGAAAGTAATAAACTTCTCGAGTATTGTGTGCTACCTTTGCTGGTGCAATACATAAAACCATCCCAAATATCGTCTCAGTGGACCGTGCCAGGTTCACATCAAATTGCGATCTGCTTCCGAGCGTTTGAGCAGATGGTAAAAGGAGCACGCGATTTACTTGAGAAGGAGTGGCATCAACTTTCTGCCACAATCGTTGACGATATTCGAACCTCGCTTCCCGAGCAATCTAGGGAGTACATCGAGTCTCAAAAGTCCCTTTCGGCAGAGACCAGTCGATGGTACAATCTTCAGGCCTTTATTTTTAAGGAAAACGCATCGGATTCCATCAGATCACTGCTCACGAGCACTCTGTTTGTGGAGCTTCAATCAGCCGTGGACACACTTCGGGCAAGAAATGGCAAGCCTTATGGTGCTGCATCAACGCTAGAATCTGGGATTCGTCTACTACCTGAACTTGTTCTGCGTCATGAACAAACTCAAAAAGCCATTGCTGATTTTGTTCTAAATGATATCCCAGGATTGTTACTTTCACCTTCCGCACCTTATTGCATAGATATTCTAAATCATGTTAAGGGCGTACTTGATGTCCGCCAAACCTACCGTGACGCTATAATAAAGTTGCGGGAAGCACCAGAGTCAACGGCAAAGACTAGTGCTCTGCAGCGTCTCATATCATCCCCATCCCTTAACCAGTCCGGCGAGGCTGAGCTTTTGGCTTCAGTCGTCAAGTATAACCTAGAGCAGTTAATGAGCAACGACTCAAAAGACTGGGCTCTTGTCATGGCAGCTATGGGTAATCCGGTGGTACCGACCGAACTTACTAGTAGTTTGATCTCCAGCATGGCGGATGGTCTTTCCACGGATGAGAAGATACCAGCAGGCCTGCATGGTTTAGAATTGACGGCCAAGATTAACAGACATGTGATGAAGTCTTTTACTCTGTCCAAGAATGGCTCTGGTCTGCTTTCCAAGCTTCTCAGACTTTCCGAGTCACCAAACGACGATATTTCGCGACAAGCAAATAACGTCAGCATCGCAATAGATGCGATTCTGTCGGAGGAAAAGGGTTCTGGTCATGCTACTAGATCATTAATTGAGATCATTAATCAAGGCATTGTTACAGCTGGAGCAGACTCTTTATCGTATGTTTTCGCAGCCCAAATTTCATAGTATGTGCATCCGGAGCTGATGAAGCCTCTATTATAGAATCACGTCCTTGATTATTCAAGCCTGCAAGGTCTGGGACCAAGCACCGAGAGAAGAAAAAACGTCTATTGCAGCAGAACTTTTACCTAATGGGGCCCAGTTTACGACAGCATTCGGGCGGTTCCTGTCAATACCTCCTAATTTGTCATTGGCTATCACTAATTCTTTAGGTGGTGCCATTAATCTGATCGAGCAGTCTCCGGCATCCGAAGGCACCAAGAGTAATATGGGGCGCGATATGGACGGATACTCGCCCGCGTTACGTATAGTTTGGTATACTACGAAGCTAATCAAAGCGACTGATATTGTTGGCTTTGTCACCGAGGAACAACAGGTAGTTCTGTGGAAGCACATGTCCCTCTTCTTACAACTTGCTGGTGACAATATCAGCGTACCTGGATCAAATGACCTCTGGAATCGGTACAATTCAGACATGGAAGCTGAGATTTTGGAGTTGACAACGGAAGTGCAAAGTCTGCTGGCGTTATGGTTGCAGGACAAGTCGCAAGAAAAATCAAGCTTGAGCGCGATCACCCAAAGCCAACTATTAGAAGAGGCCCAGGGCTCGTCACCGGCCTCATACTATAGTGCGCGTGCCTATTCCGCAATTTCTTCAGATCTCCAAGAATTACAAGGACATACAGCAAGGAATGACGACGCGGAAAGGCTTAGATCAATACGAAAGTCTGAAGAAGTCTTTTTGGCCGCCGCATTTTTGAGTTCTGCTTCGGATCCCAAGGCCTTACTAAGGCTTTGCAACGAGCTAATCTCTGACCTAACTGGATCTAATTCCTACGAGAACGCAGACGAAGGTACGTACAGTAGTCCTTTTTCAAAGGTAATTTGACTGAAGCCATAGTTCTCCGCCAATTGGTGCTTCTGAACTGCATCATACAGGGGGAGGAGGACATAATTTCCGAAATTCCTCAGCAACGTCTCGTGTTCTTCGTAAACAATATCGTTAAAATCCTTAGTGGGGGCAAAATGCGACGTCATATCAAGACAGAGGTTTTCAGGGCCTTAACGGTCATCCTACCCCTTATCAAGGAAATCTACGGGTCCTTCTGGACGGCTCTGATTGGGTTCACCCAGACAGCATGGTCTGCCGTGCACCCACCGATCGATGACGAGATCGCTTCTCTCCATGCTAGTCTCCGACTCCTTGTGACGCTCCACCGGCTAAGTACACATGAGTCAAATGACGATCTCCAGGACGCCTGGAATGAAAACAAGGAGTCAATTGCGAGGGGTCTCTTGTCACTGCTATCACAACTTCAACGTACGCGTCTCAGTTCTCCAAATCCTTGATTGTCTTGCTAACGTGGCACTGTCCAGCTCTATCCGACACATCACATCAGCCTCGAAAGATACTCAATGAACTTGTAGCGAGGATGGTGAAAAACATCCCTCCAAGTTCCAGTAAGGGAACAGCGGATCTATACCCAGTTCTTGCTTCGGAGTCTGTGGCACTGCAAACGGCGGCGTTCGAGATAACGCACGAGCATATACCAGCACAACAGGAGCAGGTCTCCTTTGACAAAGCACTATCGAAGGAATTCAAGACTGAACTTCCCGAAGAACTATTATCCTTAATCCTTGCAGTTCCCAGCCTTAATACTTTGGCAGAGGCAAATTTCGAGAGGACTATGCCCCCGGCACTTCGCACTTACCTCTTGAGCTGGAAACTCATTTTCGATCATTGGACAAACTCGTCCTTCAAGGTCAGGGCCGACTATGTGGCCTCTTTGAAAGAAGGGGCCTACCTCAACGACTTACTGAAACTCACCTTCGATATCTTGATTAACGCCAGATCTAAACCGATCGATGCCTCGAAATTTAACATAGAATCCTACACGCCCAACACCGAAGAATCTCCCGAAAAAGAAACCTACTGGTTATTAATCCACCTCTACTACCTGTCTCTAAAATATCTCCAGACCCACACAAGAAGCTGGTGGCGCGACTGCACCTCTCGCCAAACCCTGCTCGCCGTCGAATCCTGGACAGAGAAATACATATCGCGTCTAATAATAGCCTCAGAATTATCCACTATCAGCGCCTGGGCCCCTTCACAAGCCACTGCCGACGCCCCCCTCAACGTCAAAGTCTCCCCTTCCGCCCGCGAAATCACTGCCTCCATTCCGGTGGACGAACAAAACATGCAGATCGCCATTCACCTCCCACCAACATACCCTCTTGCCCGCGCCACAGTCGACAGCGTGCACCGTGTTGGCGTTGACGAAAAGAAGTGGCGCGGCTGGCTCATTACAACACAAGGCGCTATCAACTTCAGCAACGCCGACAGTGGGGAAGGTGGCAACTTGATTGACGGTTTGTTGGCATGGAGAAAGAATGTGTCGGCGACGATGAAAGGGCAGACGGAGTGCGCAATTTGCTACAGTGTTGTGGGCGTGGATGGGCAGTTGCCGGGCAAGCGCTGCGGGACTTGTAAGAACATGTTCCATGGGAGTTGCTTGTATAAGTGGTTCAAGAGTAGCAATAGTAGTAGTTGTCCGCTTTGCCGGAATGCGTTTAATTATGCATAGAATCGGAGAAGGGGGATGGGGCGGTTGGAAAGGCTAGGGAACTGGAATGGTAAAAGGGTGATTTTCCCAAGGGCTCTGCTAAATTGAGCACAGCTGATGCTTTAAAACAGTTGATGATAGATGTTTGCGTAGAGGTACAGTCGCGTCCACTCAAAACGGCATCTGCCTTCACACCAATGCATAGAAAAGTTGATTTTTCTATAGCAAAGTACCACAAACAAGCCCTGCAAAATCATCTAGTCTCGCATACACAATAGCCCTGCTAGAAACAACTCGCAAGTAACCACAAACTAATCTTGGATATCCTCGAATCTTCAAACAAACCAAACAAAATCGACAAAAATTCCCATGAAAAGAGGCAACTATCCCATCAAAACATCGATTCTGCCGCAGTCTCCAGTACTTTTCCCAATGACCTCGGGTTCCTCACTGAAACGAACACGTTTATCGACGCCCTTGCCCACAATCTCAAGTTCCTTAAGCTGCGCCACTATCTCTTGTTCACTCGCAACTATCTTACTCTCAGTAATGGCGACGACAGACGTGCTGTCTTGACTCAAAGACAGTGGTCCAGTCAGTGCCATCGCTACATCCCCGTCTCCGCTTCCCTTTTTCTCCCTCTCCAACTTCATTTCTCTTTCTCTTTCCCGCTTCCTCTCCCTCACCTTCCGCGTTTTATTCCTTGCATACTCCGCATACGCCACAGGGTCTTCCCTCCGCATCTTGCAATAATATTCCATCAGCGCGCGGCTAAAGTCGAGAGTACGCGGCACGCAATTTGAAAACGAGTCTCTGGAGCGTTCTTTAATCGCTCTTTGCCGGCGTTCCCGTGCGGTAGTCGTATCGCAGCTGCGGGTTCTGCGGGTTCTGCGGCTTCGATGAACGTAGCGAGCGGTCCTTGCCTTAAGGTCTGCGGCCGCGCGGTACCGCTCTTGGTAGTTGAGCATTAGGTTGCGGGCTTTGGCGCTGGCGGTTTCGTGGTGGAGAGTGAGTACTTGTTCGGGGGGT
>JAABUT010000558.1_pt1 | contig 57638 bp, 61 predicted proteins | sample 5559281 | NCBI WGS metagenome assembly JAABUT01 (sample SAMN10711880, study PRJNA513359) | rock metagenome | isolation source: Antarctica rocks | place: Antarctica: Victoria Land, Ricker Hills nord | collected 2016-01-04 | reverse complement strand
GGCGCTCAACCCCGGTGATGATCTCCATCCAAGCACCCGCCCCCGATCTTAACAGCGCTCATACAAGCGCCGCTAAAATCACCAGCCAGGGTCACAATTGCCAGGCGGTGCCCGCCGGACGGATACGAACCCGAAAACTTCGCACCTCTGAAACGCCGCTGAGATCAGGGTCGACTCGCCAGCCGATTTTCGGGTTCTCACGTGAACGGAGTATAGTTGAATCCTTTCGCTATAATCTTACACTCCCCTCTGCCTGGATGTCATTCCAGGTAACGTGCGTTGTGGTTCGTGGCTGCTAACCCGTTCGCAAAAGCTTGACCCTAAGTTGCAACCTCCCCGATGGAGGTTCCAATGCGCCGTCTCGTTGCCGTTGCTCTTCTGAGCGTTTCCTCTGCTCACGCCGCACCACCACTTTGCGCCCTAGCCGCGCCAACTAGCACTGCATCATCTGCCCAAAGTGCGCCTGCTCCCTCGATCCACTTGGCTTCGGACAAGGCCAGCGGGTCCTCCGACCCCGTGCAGCCTGACCAGTCCGTTCCGGACGCCCTGCTGGCGCTCCCCTTCATCAAGCACATCTCGGCCTCTGGAGCGACGATTCTGGATCTGGGAACGTCGCATGGCCTTCGTTCAGTGGTGGCCCGCTCAGGGGATCAGTTCATGCTGTTCCAGGTCACACCGGATGGTGGCGCGGCCGTCTCAGGGGCACTGACCGAGCTGACCCCAGCCCAACTGTCGATGCTGGCTGGCGGCACCATGGTCGAACTCGGCACCCTGCACGGTTTGCGGGCCTTCTATGTCCGTAGCGGGCCGCAGTTCCAGATCTTCTACGCCACCCCCGACGATCAGCGCCTGATACCTGGCGTGCTCTGGGACGCATCGGGCCAGGACCTCACCAAGGGTCAGGTCGCCAACATCCCCGGCGCGATCCCGACGGTGGTGGTCAGCGACGCCCCTCCCTCGGCCGCTGGCGCCCCGGCGATCACCGCGCCTGCGCTGCCGCTAGTGCAGAAAGCAGCCTCTGGGACAGTAGGCCCAGCCAGCGCGCCCCACCTGTGGATGCTGATTGATCCCCAATGCATCTACTCGGTCCGTGCTTACCAGGCGCTGCAGCCCTACGTGGCCAGCGGCAGGCTTCAGCTCTCGGTTATCCCCCTCTCGGTGCTGGACTACGAGGATGGCGGGCAGAGCACCCGCAGCGCCCTGGCCCTGCTCAGCAAGCCCGCGGATCGCCTTGTGACTGCCTGGCAAGCTGGCGACGTCGCTGGGCCTGCCAGCCCAGATGCCGCTACGCGCCTGCAAGGGAACATGGCGGTGTCCCAGGCCATCGGCCTTACGGGCACGCCCACATTTATCTGGCGCAAGCCGGACGGCACCGAGGGTCGCCTCGACGGCATGCCGTCCAGCGTGGACTCCCTCGTGTCCTCAATTGGGGGCTGATGATGGCGATCCCCCTAAACCTTCCCCGGCCGCCCAATCCTGGCAAGCCGCCGCGCCGTCGCCGGTCCGTGATGGGCAAGGTGGCCCGCGGCGCGGGCTGGCTGGCCTCTGGGCCGCTGGACTGGGCGGGCGTCCGCCGCATCCGCCGCAGCGCCACGTTCATCGGTGATCTCGCCACCCTTCTCCGCCACGGACCCAGCCGCGACGACCGGTTCCGCACCGAGGAGGATGGCGCATTCGACCGCGCTGCGACCGCCTCCCTGTATGGACTGTCTGTTGAGGAGTTCGACCGGCGACTGCTGGCGCGCCGCCGGCAGACCGCTCGCATCGCCTATGCCTCGTTTGCCCTCGCCTGCGCCTTCTTCCTGGCCTGGCTCTGGCAGGCACTGTCCTCCCCGTGGACGACGGCACGACTGGTGTCCACGGTGGAGTTCCTGCCGTTCAGCGGCCTGTTCCTGCTGACCGCCTTCTACAACGCCCTGCTCAACTTCCAGCTCAGGGTAGGCCGGACGGCGAGCTGGCGGGAATACCTGGGCACCTCGCTGCCCTTCCTGCCCAGCTGAAAGCAAGTGTCCACCGCCGTCTTGCCACGGCGGTGGACTGCTTCTTGTGCCAGGTGATCCCTTACGGCCTGGGACGCGAAGAGGTCAGGCTCTTGTGCTGGACCCGACCCGCGACCTGAACCGAGCTTCCAATCAGAAGGTGCCAGGTGGGGCGAAGCGGCTGCCGCCGTCTGCCCCGGTCGCCCAAGGGGCATGCTCGTAATCTGGCCGTCCAGCCTCCGTCGCGGGTTCCACCGGCTTCACGATGGTGCCATCGCGGTTGAACACCGGTGCCTGCCAGGTCGCGTTGGCCTCGCCGTAAGGAGCATTTGGGTTATAGAGAGGATTGCGCACCACCGGCGCCCGTGGCGCCGAATAGTCCTTTGCAGACTTGACGTTGGGACTGCTGCAGGCTGCGAGGCTTAGGGCAAGAACTAACAGAACGTGTTTAGAACCTATCATCATCGGCCTCCAAGTTACATGGCCGATGATGCCTGTTCCGATTGCGAACGGTCTAGTCGTCGCTGAACCGATAGAAATCTGGATTTTGCTGACGATCTCTGGTTCGCAGCAACTTCAACTCGTTCGTGACGCGTTCAAGATCGAGCTGGAGCATCTCAAAAGCTGCGGCACGCCGTCTATTCTCCTCAGTCAATTCTTTGACGAGGCTTGCACTCCTCTTCCTTTCTGCCTCGCTCTCCAAGGCTAGGCCATGCAGCTTATTGTAGCCCTCTACTAGCTTGTTATGCTGCTGCATCAACTCTGTATGCTGCTTACCCAACAGGTTGTAATCAGCTATCAGCTGATTAGTGGCACGCACGCTGGTAAATTGGTCTTCCCAGCGATACCTTTCTAGCTGCTGGCCAAGCATCAATGCGCCGGTGAGTGCTCCATTGTCAGGCATCGCCTTCGCCCTCCCCTGCCCTTCCTGTGTCCGTAGACGCACGTAGGGTTGCATCCATGCCACCGCCACCCCCGCTTGTGCCTTCGGCGCCCGGTGCAGCAGCCACGGGACCAGAAATACGTTGTGTCCGTGACGCCCGCAACTGTGCCATGCGCCCTGTGATCTGCCTGGCACTCCGCCCAACTGCCTCCGCTGTCTCGCCTGCTACTGCACCCCCTGGTGTCAAAGCGGCGCGGCTGGCGAAGTCCTCCATGTCCACCCGGCCGGCCGAGGAGAACCCGATCAAGCGCGGAAGGTGGTGCGGCAGCAGCGCTACCATGCGGAAGGACACCGTGGCGGCTGTGACCTGCATCATCACAAAGATCGTCAGCAGCGTAGCGAGGCCGATAAAGTTCGACACCACCCACCCGTTGGCCAGCACGAAGCCGGCCGCGATGCCGAAGGTCGAGCGGATCAGCCAGCTCATGCAGTCGAACACGAAGTAGCCCATGAACAGCCCGAGGATCATCAGGGTGGGGCGGAACACGACGTTGAACAGCAAGGCCCAGCCCTCGGTGGCCCGCCCGTGTAGGCCGTCGCCGCCGAACGTCATGTGCGCCAGCATCCACAACGGTACGGCGATCATCGCCTCGCAGACCAGGATGATCCAGCCCATGACGCCGGCCATCCACATCACCCAGGGGATCATCGGCAGCACGTAGGCGATGGTGATGCCCGGCAGGAGGATGGCAAGCAGCCCAAGCAAGATCGGCGTGCCGAGGAACTCCATGATGGCGTGGCCGGCGACCGTCGCTGCCGCTGCACCCCAGTTCCCTGTCAGGAACTCGAAGACCGCGCTGCCGGCGGAGGTGACGGTGCTGGAAAGCAACGCCGCGGCGCCCATGGCAACGAGGGCAGTGTTGATGAGCGTCTGGCCAAGCTTGATCAACCCGCCGAACGGATCGGTCCAGATCTGGTCGGCTGGCATCAGGGTGTTGGCAATCGACTTCAATGCAAAGTTCGAGAGGTGCAGGCTGCAGAACGTCTTGGTCAGCACCGTCGTGCCTTCGCTGGTATCCTTGCCATCGGCCATGGTCGCCGGCACGCCGCAGGCCACATCCGATGTGTCAGTGGTCTGCACGATGGTGTCTAGGGTCTTCATGAAGTCCTTCTGCGCTGCCGCAAGCGGCGCCAAGTCGAGCGACATGGCACGTCCCAGCCCTTGGTAGGTAGGCGCCGTGACAACGGGTGTGTCTTGCAGCAGCGACAGCGTGGCGCCGTTCAGCTCGGCGATCTTGAGGTAGTAGGCGCCCGCCCCGGTCCACCCCAGGGCGCTCTGCTGCGCTTGCCCTGTCGTCGCCAGGTCGTTCGCGCCGGCACGGTTTTGCTGGGTGTTGGTCTGCACCGAGTTGTTGATAGCACTCTGGACGCTGGTCGCAGCCGAGGTCAGCTCGCTGGTGTAGGTGCTGTTAGCGCTGGTAAAAATGGTCTGCAGCGGCGTCAGCGCCGACGCCTTCTTAGTCTGCCATAGTGCCTGGGCGACCTGGGCGACCGGGTTGCGGATGGCCCCGACCACCACGTCATTGAGGATGGCGCCCTGCACGGCTGCCATATCGATGGCTACGCCGCCTATCTTCGTCTGGCTCTTGTTGGGCGTGCGGACGGTGACGGTGCCGCAGGCGGGGTTGCCCGAGCCGTTGTTGATCGAGAGTTGGTATCGCCACGTGGTGTAGCCGCCGCCAGCAGGGTCGGGACCATTCACTCCGCCTGGGATCGGCATTAGAGGACCGCCGTTGTTGGACCCGGTGTTGGAGGCAAGGTTCACTAGGTCCATGCAGAGTTCGCTGTCGATAAGCCCGGCAACGATCTGCTTGGTGCCGGGGATCATCGGCTGAGCGATGACCATCGCATCGGGACCGACTGCCTTGATCGCGTTGGCATAGACCGCTTTGGCCATGCCGACCCCGACCATGGCACCCTGCATTACCATGGCCTGTCCCGCGGAGAAGCCGCCGCCGAGCGGGAACATCATGATGCCTGCGAAGCCGACGCGGACGACGAACATCCAGCTCTGGCCGGTGCCGAGGATGCGCGAGCTTTCGGCAGCACGGTGGATGTTCATGATGACGGTGTAGGCGACGAAGGCGCAGGCGATGGCGCCGACGAAGCCGGTGAACTGGCCGACCAGCTGCGAGATGACGGTGGACTCGGCGCCGATGGTGCTGCCCGGCGTGCCGCCTGGGATAGGGAAGATGCTGCGGATGACCTGCGCGGCCCAGTCGTTGCCCGGGTCCAGCGCGGCCCAGCTGACATTGTACGGGGTGTTCGTCCCCTGTGCGTGCGCCGTGCTGGCGGCGCCGAGCAGGGCCAGGGCAGCCAGGGTTAGGCAGGCGGGAATGATCCGGGGTGTTCGCATGACGGCCTCCAGGGGTTCACCCTGGAGGTTGCCAAAGCCTCTTGCGAACGGGTTGCCGGATCAGCCGGGCGAGGGCGAGGGCGGGCGTGCGCTGGCGTCCTCCGACGGTCCCTTGCGGAAGACGGACTTCACCGCCTCGACGGCGCGCTGCACCAGCTCGGCGGCGGTCTTGGCAAGCTCGTCCACCATGCTGCGGCCGTCCTTGCGGCTGGGCGTGGCTCCTGCAGCCTCGCCGATTGCGGCATCCAGGCTCTCGAACTTGGCCGTGATGTTGGCGGCATCGGGCCGGCGGGCGATGGCCTGCTCGATCCCTGGCCGATCCTTGGCGTACTGGGCCAAGCTGGACGCGGCACTGTCGTAGGCCTTGCTCATGCCGCGTTCATCCAGGAGGGCGTTGTTGAACTGGCCTCGCAGGTCGGCGTAGCGCCCGCCGGCGCGCATCTCGGACATGACAGCGGCCATGCCGCCGGGATCGGCCTTGGCGGCCTGCTGGATGCGTCCCATCACCTCGGCGCCTTCGCCGGCGCTAAAGCCCCGCAGGGCTTCCAAGGCGGCGCGTCCAGTCTTCTCGGCGTTTTCGATCAGCCGCGCATCCTTGCCACTTTGCATCATGGCCTCGAAGGCGCTCAGGCGATCCTTCATGGGAGTGGGTGCCGGGTCCCAGGGTGCGCCTTCTTCCTTGCCTCCGCCCTGCCGCATCCGCGAGAAAATTGCGTCGAGCGGTCCCTGCGCGACCAGAACCTGCTGAGGCTGTCCGGCTGCCTGCTGAGCTTGGCTATTGCTAGTTGCCCCATCCAGCCGAGTCTGCGCGCTGGTCTTGTCTTGTGGCGGCTGGCGATCCACTGACGGCGAACTCTGTTCCGACCTCGTTACAGGGTTCGTGGGCGTATCCCCTAGCGGTTCTGCGGGCCTTTGAGCGAGACGGACGCGGTTCTCAAGCGTTTCGATGTTGCTGATGTTCCTAGGGTCCCTTTGATCTGTCTGATGACCGATCTCGCGTCCTACCGCCCTAATGTCCTTAATCAGCAACCTATCTTGCAAATCTCCCGTAGACTGCAGCAGGGCCAGCATACGGGTATTTTCCAGCCCTGGTGCGCTGCCGCCCAACCGGGTCATCTCGGCCCTTAGCTCTGGGGCGATCTCTATGCGGCCAATGCCGGTCTTCTCTAAGTCCTGCAGGCGGTAGGCCACCTCGTGCCGGAAGCCCGGCTGACCCCGGCTGTCAGGGTCTGATCCCTGTTGGACAAGGCGCTCGATGGCCCGTCCCAGGGCGGGATCGAGCTGCCTGATCAGCGGCGCGGCTCGCTCCATGCGGTCCAGCAAGACCTGCATCGAGTCCTTGCCCGGCGCATCCGGCTCCCTCGCTGCGGCCTCGCTCCTCCCGGCTGCCCCGACCGCCGCTGGCGGAGGCGTTGGCGCCTCGGGCGGCATCCGTGGCGTAGGACTGATGTTACTCGGTACGCTTTGTTGTTCGGACATGGCGGGCGCTCCTCTCTGTTGCAGCCTTATGGTCCGCTGGACGCTGCCACCGTCGAGGGGGCTGCCACCATCGAAGGCGTCGGCATGCGGACGGTCGGCATGAAGTCGCGCTCGGTGTCTTCGGCGAGATGCGCCGCGTCGATGGTCGCGTGCATCATCTGCATCTTGTAGGTCTGGAACATCAGGTAGTTGTTCATCGCCATCTCGCTGGCGATCTCGCGCTGCACCGACGCCGGCGGCATGCTCTGCAGGTTGGCGTTCCAGGTCACGTCGCTGATCCGCCGTTCCGCCTCGATCTGCAGCACCTGCAGCCAGGAGCCGTTGGTCTGGGCCGGCAGGCCCATGTTCTTCAGGAACTGGGCCTGGATTGGGGTCAGCGGCACTGAGGGGCTCTGCATGCCGATGGCCGTGTCTACGAAGCTCTGGGCGAGCGACATCCGCGCGTTGTAGCTGTGCCGTCGCACCGCTGCGTCCTGGCCTGTCGTCGCGGCGAGCTGGTCGCCGCGGAGGGCCGCCGGGGCAAGCGGCTGGATCAGGTTGATGGCGTAGTCCTTGGCGGTGTTGACTGCGGCCTGGTCCTTGTAGGTGCCGGAGCCGAATAGGCTCAGCATTTGTTGGTCGGCGTCCGGGATGTTGCTCACGCCGTTGGGGCAGACCCCGGCATCGTCGTCGTCGGCGTTGCAGTAAAGGCCGTTGTGTTCGGCCGACATGGCCCCGACCGCCTGGGCTTGGCCGAAGTGGCTGGGCATACCGACGCTGGCGGCGCCCCGGAGGTCGTGGATGTGGGCAATGGTGGCCGCGACCGTAAAGGCCTGCATGCCGGCGGACTGGGTGCTCACGCCGCCGTCGAGCGAGGAGCAGGCCAGCGGAGAGGGGGTATGCTCGTCACGGATCTGCGCGTTGCGCATGTCGCGCTGGAAGCGCGCGTTGGCGGTATTTGAGGCGTCGAACAGCTGTGTGAGCGCGCCGACCTGCGCCTTGGCGTAGTTGGCAGTCTGAGTGAAGCCCTGCTGTAGCAGGGTCTGCACGTCGCCGAAGGTGCCGACACCCAGGGCCTTGTTGAGGTCGCTGATGCCGTTGTTAATAGTCGTCTGGACCGTGTTGATGGTGTTCAGGACGTCCAGGATGCCGGTTTCCTGGGCGAACGCCTTTGCTTGCTGGACAAGCGAGGCGAAGTCGATTGTCGGTAGGTCCGCAAGGGCAGGGGGGGCGTTGAACAGGACACCCCCGACGACGATGCCAAGGGCGGTCGAGCTGGCAAGGGTGAGCCTACGCATGTCGGGGTGCTCCCGCAGGCTGCCGGGGAGAGCGTTGGGCACCGGGCATCCCGTCGGCGATAGGCCGTTGCCCTGGATTGGGAGGCCGGTGCCGATCCCTGATTCCGTGCCGATGCCGACGGAGCCCGTGTTCGGTATTCTCGGCTACGTGCCCCGCATCAATGGCCGCGAGCATCATCTGCATCTTGTAGGTCTCGAACATCAGGTAGTTGTTCATTGCCATCTCGCTGGCGATCTCGCGCTGCACCGAGGCGGGCGCCATGTCCTGCAGGCTGGCGTTCCAAGTTGCGTCACTGATCCGCCGTTCTGCCTCGATCTGCAGCGCCTGCAGCCAGGAGCCGTTGGTCTGTGCCGGCAGTGCCATGTTCTGAGGAGGCTGGGTCTGGATCGTCGTCAGCGGCACCGAGGGGGTCTGCATGCCGACTCTAGTCTCCTGGGCGAACAATCTGTTTTGCTGAGTGATCGGGGCGACATCGATCATCGCCGTCTGCGCCGTGGCCGGCACGCCGTGGAGGACGGTGGCGCTGATGACGATGCCAAGGGCGGCCGAGCTGACAAGGGTGAGCCTACGCATGGTGGGTTGCTCCTACAGGCTGCCAGGGGGGACGTTGGGCAGCGGGTATCCTGTCGGCGACAGGCCGTTGCCCTGGATGTAGAGACCGCTGCCGCTGCCGATCCCTGATCCCGTGCCGATGCCGACCGAGCCGATGGGCGGCCCACCTCCGCCGAAGGACAGCTTGGGGCAGGACAGGCCGCCGCCGAGGCCGCCGAAGCCGAGGTTGAAACCCGTGAGGGTCAGGCCGCACTGGGCGCCGCCGAGCAGCGAGTTCCACTCCGATTTCACCAAGTTGCAGATCTGCCCCTCGACGGCGGTGAGCAGGTTGGCCGGGTTGAGCAGGTTGGTGACCAGGTTCAGCCCGACACCGTTGAAAAAGTTGTCGAGGCAGGTCATCGTCTTGACGCTTTGGGGCGGGTTGATGCTCTTGTCGTCGGCCCCGACGCGAGAGGTCATGCCGTTCGTGGCGGCTTGGGTGACGGCCGTGCATCCCACGCTGCCGCTGCTCGTGGTCTGCGCCCGGGCCGGGTTGGGCAGCATGAGAGCGGCCGTAAGGGCAGCCGCTCCCACCGTAAGGGGCTTCAGCATCATGCGGTCTCCTTGAGTGTTTCGGTGCAGGCGGCCTGCAGGGCAGCCAGGCGCTCGGGGGCAAAGATGCGGGCCAGCACCAGCTTGCGGCGCATGCCCTCGACGGCCGCGCGCAGCGCCGCGCCGGCTTTGTCATCGGCCTGCAGCAGCCCGGCCAGCAGCGAACCGCCCTCTGGCAGGTCGGCCTCGGATATCCAGTGCAGCAGGCGTAGGGCGCGTGCGGCGCCCAGTTGGGCCAGGACGGCGCGAAGGTCGCTGAGGGCCGGCTGCGAATGCAGAGACTTGGACAGCAGCCCGATGTTGGCCTCGTGCGCCTGGTCAAAGCTTTTGCCCAGGGCAGCCAGGCGCACGGGCGCATCTGCCGCGCACTCGACGGCACGTACGGCAGGCGGCCAGCCATCCTCTCCTGCCCGCCATTCAGCGAGCCAAGCAGTCACGTCGGCTTGGTCCAGGTTTGGCATAGTGGTTTCCCGTGCTGTCTGCACTAGGCTGCGGGCCTGTCTTGCGAACGGGCGCTACTTCCTGATCTGTATGCCGCCTGGTGCCAGGACGACGTGCAGGCCGAGGGGGTGGACCGCGGCCTGCAGCACCTGGTTCCAGGGCGCCCCGCCCCGCCAGGTGACAAGGCTGTCGCTACTGGCGCCGGGTCCATAGGACACAGCTACGGTGTGTGGCACGATCTGCCTGACCGCGAAGGCGAGCGGCACCCGATCGCCGAAGCCAGTAACGGCCCGCAGGCGCGGTGGTAGGGGACGCGAGATGGGAGCCGCTTCCGCCTCGGGGTTGAGCCAGATCGGCTGTCCGGGTGCCGCATCGACGCTGCCTGGCCCGGATGCTCCGCCAATGACAAAGTCCGCCCTTGCCAGGCTCGGGAGGCACAGGGCGGCAGCCGTGGCAACTACAACGATTAGTAGCTTCATTGGGTGGTGCCTTCCAGTCACGGTCAGCACCCGTATGATCCGCCGTCTTGCGAACGGGGATTGCCCCGAGTCACGGCTTTGCTGGATAAGATCACATCATCCAACCCGGCCATTGCAGCGTCGGGAGGTGGGATGGACGTAATTGCCACTGGACAGGGGACCCGCCCTCGCGATGCCGAAGCCCCCTTCTGAGGCTGGTGATGACCAGGAACCTTACGCCGAGGTCCTCAAGACATTTGGAAAAGCCCTCAAGCAAGCGCGTCTGGCCCGGTCTCTGACCCAGGAACAGCTTGCTGCAAAAGCCGACCTCAAACGCCCCTACATCTTCCAGTTGGAGCGTGGCGATGCAAATGTCACTCTTCGTACCCTAGCTAAGATGGCTGATGTACTCGGCCTGCATGTTCATGATCTCCTGCCCAAAGAAGCTGATCCACAGGCGTCAGTGTCACTTCTTGAGCGTCTCATCCCTCTATACAAGAGAATGGTAGCGACTCTTACTGACCGGCATGGTCAGGACGCTGATCTCTTGCGGGAAGCGGTCGATCTTGGGCGTTTACTTGGACCCATAGACCAACCCTTGTCGCCTCACGCACAGGGTGAGACGGCCCTGGAAGCCGGCCCAGAGCACCCTCCGGGCAGAAATGATAGCTAGGACTATCATTTTTATGTAGACAAGGAACTTATAACTTTCCTATCTGTCGAGCGTTCCCACCCTGGAGCGCAGCGTGTCGGCAGCCCTATCGAGTTCATCCAAGACAGAGGAGGCACCCGTTCCGGGGGCCAACCTGCTGCTTATGGTGGCCGCGGCGGCTGTCCTTCCCTTCGACCGCGTGCTGGCCGGCATGGTCGCGGCAGGCCAGGGCATCGAGGCGATCTGCCTCTTCCTCAGCCTGTCGCGCGAGGCCCTCGACGACGGCTTGGTCCGCCTGGGCCTGCGCACTCCGCACGACCGACCGCTTCGCAGGCCCGGTCCCAAAGGCTGGTCGGTCGCTGATGTCATCCGCCTCATCTATTGGCGCGCGACAGGGGTCCATCCCGAGGACATAGGCCATCGCCTCGGCCGGTCTGCCAACGCCGTCCGGTCCAAGGCCCGCCGCCTGGGCATTCCCGCCCCGGACCGGAAGGCGTTACGCCGGGTTGAACCGGCCAGCCTCCGCGATCCTTCACCCCTGGGGCACGCCGGCGTCTTTTGGCCAGCTGCCCCCGTCCCTGCCTCCTCCCGCGCGCCCACTCGTCCCTGTAGACCAGGCCCTGCCGGATCGGCTGCCGCAGCCTCAGCAAGCAAGCCCTCCACTGCGCCCACAGCAGTGGCAGCCTCCATGCCGCCTGCCACTGGCACGAACGTCGGCGGCGTGGTCGTGCTCCGTCCGCAGGCTGCTCCGGCGCCGGCCGGCAACCAGGTTGCTCCCACTCCCGGCAGCCAGCGGACGCTGCAACTGTTCCGGGTCGTGCCGGCTCATCCCATCACCGTGCCGCCGGCAGCGCCTGTAGCGCCCGTCGCCCCCGTCAAGCCGCCTGCACCTGCCCCGGTCAGCTCGCAACCGTCCTCTTCTCGTGTCGATCCGTCTTCGGACCTCACCTGGATCATCAAGCTCAAGCGGATCGACCGGGACGAGGCCGCTGTTCGGGCGCTGTCGTTGAGGTACTTCGGCGGCCAGGACTACAAGAGCATCGCGCGCGACGCCGGCATGACGGTGCGCGCCGTCACCTCGATCTTCACCCGGGTCAACTTGCCGCGCGACCTCTTCCGCAAGAAGTTCGGGCCTGAGTGGTGCGCCGAGTGCGCGCAGGCCACCCTCGACCGCTCCGGCTACATCCTGCAGCGCGACATCAGCTACGCCGACCGCGAGGAGGCCCGCCGCCCCCTGTTCTGGCGGCACAAGCGCGACGGCATCCGCACCAGCCGGGCCACCCGGTTCCGCAATGGGCAGCTCGACGAGTACGACAAGTACCAAAGCCAGCGCATCACGCTGGTCACTCGCGCCGACCTCGATGCTCCCGGGTTCAACCTCTCCGAACCACCAGTCAAGGTGCCCAGCATGCGTGCCAGCTTCGTGCCTCCGTTCGCAGAACGCCGTCCGACGATGCACCCGTAGCCATCTGCACGAGGATGCCCGCCATGAGGAACCACGACGCTGCCGTCACCCGCCGCCTGTCGGACCCGGACTTCCAGGCGTCCCTCGTCACCCGATCCATCGGCCTGGCCATCGCCATGTCGGCCATCGCCATCGTCGCCGTCACCCATGACGCCTGGAGCTGGGCCAACCGGGTGCCGCCGCCGCTCTACATCGTGGACGGCAAGAACCTGCCGCGCCAGGTCGTCGGCCTCGACAGCCCGATCGTGGACGACACCGAGCTGCTGGAGTGGTCGGTCAAGGCGATCCTCGCTCCCTACAACGTGGACTACCACAATTTCCCGGCGCAGCTGAACGCCGCCAGCCGGCGCTTCACGCTCAACGGCTGGAACACCTTCGCCAACAGCTACACCGGCACCGGCAACTTCGACGAGATGAGGAGGGCTCGCCTGCTCTGCCACGCGCAGTCGCAGCGCGCGGCTGTCATTCACCAGACCAGCTACAAGGAAGGCGCCCTGGCCTACGAGGTCCAGGTGCCGATCATGCAGACCTGCGAGAACGTCAACCAGACCTCGGCCAACAACCTGCTCATCACCGCCTCGGTTCTGCGCATCAACAGTGACGACCACCCGGACGGCCTGGTCGTGAACCAGCTCGTGGCTGCCCCGCATTGATGCACGTTCCATCTCGCCTCGCCCCCCTCGGCCGGGCGTCCCTGACGCCGCTATCCTCTGACAGGAGACACCTGTGCGCCACCAGTTCGCCTTGGCCGTCCTTCTCGCTGCGGCGCTGCTGGCCCCGTCCAGTCATGCTCAGACGGGCGGCCCGGTCTTCCTCACGCTGCCGGGCGACGGCGGCGCGGACAATTCTGCGAACGGCAACCCCCCTGCGGAGCGGGCGGCCCGCGACGCGATCCCGTTCACCGACGACATGATCCGCGAGCTGGCCCGGCGTTTCAGGACGACCCAGCAGGCGAAGGAAGAGGGCGCCACAGAGACCGCGGCGCCGGCCAACCGGCGCGTCAATGTCAGCTTCGCACCGGGCGGGGCCACCCCAATCATCGAGACCGTCAAGGGCTACCCGACGGCGGTCAGCTTCTTCGACAGCACCGGCCAGCCCTGGCCTATCGTGTGGGACACCAACTCCAACTCGGCCGCGGTTGCCAACGGCAGCGGCTGCACAGTGTCCAACGCGGCCGGTGGTGGCCAGAACGGTCCGATCAACGGCTTCCACGTCTGCACGCCCACCAGGGGCAGCAATGTGCTGGAGATCACGCCGATGTCGCTGCGCCCGCAAGGCGGACTGGTCGTCGCGTTGGAGGGGGCGCCCAAGCCCATCGTGTTCATGATGACAGCCGGACATGGCCGCTACGACGCCAGCCTCAGCGTCCACCTGGCAGACCGCGGCCCGCACGCCCGGGTGGAGATCATGACCCGGCCAGACATCCCCGACACCGGCGCGCCCTACCTCACGGGCATGCTGGAGGGGGTGCCGCCGGCTGACGCAGTGCCGCTGTCGGTGCTGGGCGTCTCGCCCGAGGGCCTGCGGGCCTGGCGGTTGGGCCGCAACGTCTATCTCCGCACCAGCTACACCCTGCTGTCGCCGGAGTGGACCGCCTCCGAGGAGGAGGCCGGGCTGACCGTCTATGCCGTCCCGGCCACCCCCTGGGTCCTGTTGTCCGTCAATGGCCGCACCGTCTCGGCCGAGCTGAAGGAGTAGCCCCATGTCCGGAGCCTTTTCCAAGTTCGCTGCCCTGCGCGCCCTCCCCTCCAAGCTGCCGTTCAAGCGGCCGTCGCTGGGCCGGTTCAACGCCACCGGTGCCGCCGGTCCACGCCGCCTGATGGTGTTCGCCCTGGCCGGCACGAGCCTGGCCGGGCTGGTGGCGGTCGTGGCCTTCTCCGGTCGGCCACCCGACTTCCAGTCGCGCGATGCCCGAATGAAGGAGGTGGACCCCCTGCCGGGCGGGCTGCACAGCACGCCGGAGCAGGATGCGCTGGCCCGCAAGGCCGACGACGGGCAGGCGCAGGCGGCCCTGCAGCGCGGCGTGTCCTTCACGCCCCCGATGGCCCCGAGCCAGCTCGTGCTGCTGGCCCCGTTGCAGGTCGAGCAGCCCATGCCGCCGGCGTCCATTCCGCTACCCGGGGAGCCCGTCGCCGTTCCCGCCCCGCGCCCGGCGCCGCCCCTGCTGCCAGCGGCGATGCAGGCGGCCTTCCCAGTGGCGCTCCCGCCTGCTCCGGCCGCACCGTTGCCCACCGAGCTGCCGCCCCGTCCGATCAAGATCGCGGCGCCGGCGGCGGACCCGGCGGCGCAGCAGGCCTACACCCGGGCGGTGCAGGATCTGTTCCAGCAGTGGGGCGGGCGGGCGCCGCGCACGGACGTGATCCTGCCACCCGAGCGCGAGGCGCCGGCGTCCGATGACGTGCCGTCCTCACGGCCGTCCTCCGCGCCGTCCCGGGTGCGCGATGCCACTTCCCCGCTCCCGGTGTCGTCCCGGTCCCAGACGGCCAACATCCTGGTGCCGGCCGGGCGCATGATCTACGCCCACCCCGTCCTGCAAGTGAGTTCGGATGCGAGCAGCCCGGTGGTGTTTGAGGCCGATACCGCGCCGATTGCCGGCGACCGCATGATCGGCAGCTTCGGCAAGCAGAACGACCGGCTGGTGATCCACATCAACAGCGTCATCCACAACGGCGAGAGCATCGGCGCTGAGGGCCTGGTGGTCGCGCCCGACACGATGGAGGCGGGCGTCGCCTCCGGGGTGGACCAGCACTACCTGGAGCGGTTCGCGCTGCCCGCGGCGGCTGCCTTCGTGGCCGGGCTGGGCCAGGCCATCGCCCAGACGTCCAACAGCGTGGCGGTGCTGAGCCCCCTCGGTGGCGCCACCACCTCCACCAACCTCAACATCCGGCAGCAGCTTGGGGTGGGCGCTGGCGTCGCAGCTGCGCAGCTCGGCAGCGTCCTCAACCAGTCGGCGCCCAAGGGGCCGACCATCTCCCTCGACGCGAACGTCGCCGTGGGCGTCATGTTCCTGACCAACGTCACGTCGCACGGTGCCCCATGATGCAGCCCTCTTCCGCAGACCACCACTTTCGCGATGCTGCAATCGAGGCGGCACTTGCGCTAGCTGCCATCGCATGCGCTGCAGCCCATCATCTTCGTCCGCATCGGACCTAGACGTCATCCACCCTCCGTAAGGCGGACGACGGCCTCCTCTCAGGCCAATAAGCCGACAACCCAACCCGTTCGCAAACTCCTTGCCGATGCTGCCGGTTGCAAGGAGGCTTCCATGGACACGCACATCACTGCCCACCACACGGTTGAGCCAGACGACGCCGCCCTCGACGCGCCGCTCAGCGCCCGCCTCCCCGGCGAGCCCTACGGCCCCCCGCTGCATGACGCTGCCCCCGGCGATCCCGCCGCCAGTGATGCCCCTGGGCCAGCCCCGCAGCCTGTGCCGCCGAAGCCGCGCAAGCGGCGGGGACACCTGCTGCTGGGAACCGCGCTGACCGTGCTTGCAGCCGGCGGGGCGGTCGCCTTCGCGGCCTCCCCCTACAATACCTTGTATCCGCTGCCGGGCCTTTCGGCGCAGGTCCACCGGCTCCTGGCCTCGGCCGGCACCATGGAGACGAAGGTCGGAGAGGAGGTCCGGACGGTCGCAGCCGCTGCCGGCCTCACCCGGCCCAAGCCTCTGGCGCCGTCGGCCGCCCTCGCCAGCGTGCAGCTTCCGCCGCCGCCGCCTGCTGCCGTCCGTGAGAAGTATGTCCCCGCACCAAGGGACCAGCAGATCCGTGATCTGCTGGCGCTGCACCCTGCTGCCGCCAGCGCTGCCGCGGCGGCCAAGCCTGCCGCTGCCGATCCCCGCGACCCCACGACGCCGGCCACCGCAGCACGCGACACATCCTCCCCTTCGGGCGCACCCATCCCGTCCGCCCCGCTCAAGACCGAAGTGCCGCTCCCGGCGCCGGTTGAGCCAGCCCTGCCACCTGACGGCCCAGCCACCGAGATGGCCATGGAGCCGGGGAGCGTGGTGCCCCGTGTGGGAGCCCCTCGCCCAGCCGCCACGCCAGCCCGCACCGCCGCGGCAGAGTCCCTGCCCCAACCGGCGGCCACGCCGCCCGACGTGACCAGGCAGGTGTTGGCATCTGCCGTGCCCATGCCTTTGCCGGTCCCGTCCCCGCCGGTGGTCGCTTCTACGTGGGCCGCCGCAGGCGACTTTTATCACAAGCTCGCCGAGCTGAATGGTGCCACGCCTCCGTCTCCGGTGGCCCCTGCTGCTGCCCTGGCAAGCCCGGCCCCTCAGCAGGGTGGTGCAGGAGCAACGCCCAGCCCCGTCCAGCCGCCGGATGTCGTGGCCCAGGCCGAGGTCGTGCGGCCTGGCCCGCTGACCCCCCAGGACCAAGTGCAGGTTCTGAACCTTGTGTCTGAGATGGCCCACATGGTCCACGACCTCAAAGCCCAGGATGCCCAACTCCGCGCCGACCTGCGCAAGGCGTCTGCCAGCGCCACAGCGCGGCTGGACGACTTCGACCGCCGGCTGTCCATGTCCGAGGCCCGCCGGGCGATGGCAGCCGCAGCAGCGGCTGGCGAGGCCACGCCGCCGCCGGCCGAGCCGTTCGCCCCGTCTGTCGTACATCCCATCGCCGTCCACCCCGCACCTTTCACCGTGACGCCCTCCTTGCCGGGGAGCGCCGGTTCCCCGGTGTCCCGGCGCTACCGGGTGCAGGCAGCCTCCCCGGGCCTGGCGCTGCTGGCCGAGGTGGACCGCGGCGGCGGTGAGGGGGCGCAGTTGCAGGTCGCGGTCGGCGACACGCTGCCCGACTTGGGCCGGGTGAAGTCCATCGCCCAGAGGGGCACCGCCTGGGTCGTCACCGCCGAGCGCGGCTCCGTTCAGTAGCGGCCGGGAGAACCTGACGTGCAAGGACTGGTCAACTTCTCGACGGCGATCGCCGACGGCATCGCCGTCATGCTGCCGACGTTCTGCTACATCGCCGCCTGCTGCTGCTTCACCTTCGCGGTGTGGACGCTGTGGACCTTCGCCGAGCCGCACCGGCGCCATCACCACCACTGGGTCCGCCCGTGGGTGCCCTTCATTTCGCTGGTGCTGTGCGGCGTGTTCGCCAGCTTCCCGAAGTTCCTCACCATGGCCAACGTCAGCGTCGGCACCAGCATGGCGGTCCAGCTCAGCTCCTACACGGCGACAACGCCCGGCAGCGCCGCCGGGCTGCTCGGCGCGACGCCGACCGCGACGGTGATCAACGTCGTCGCCCTGTTCCAGTACTTCTTCGAGGCGTTCGGCGCCGCCTGCGTATTCCTCGCCATCCTGCGCTGGCGGTCGATCATCAACGGCCGGGGGGAGGGCTCGCCCACCTCCTGTGGCGTGCAGCTCACCTTCGGCGTGCTGTGCATCAACATCCTGACCGTCGCCCAGGGCGTCGTCACCCTGTTCACGACCGGCGGCTGAATTTCCTGTCTGCCGGGCGGAACGGACGGCCCGTTCGCAAGCCTCCCAGCGATCCTGGGGTTCGAGGGGCTGATCCCTCGACCACAGGAGTAGCAAGAGTGAACCTCACCATTCTCAACAAGCACGTCCCGGGCCGCGCCGTGCCGCGCGCGCTCCGGTTCGTGCAGATGCGGGGCCGGCTGCTGGCCGGCGCCGCAGGCGTCCTCGCGGCTGGCTTCGGCTTCGCTGGCCAGGCCCTGGCCCAGGCTGCCTCGCCCACGGGCGGGCTCGGCGACCAGATCAAGATCATGTCGAGCGAAGGCCTGAACGCCGGCAGTACGGTGTTCGGCGCGGTCTGCTATCTGGCCGCGGCTGTCTGCTTCTTCTTCGGGGTCTGGGCGGCCTGGCAGAGCCGCCAGCCGCAGAACCGGGAGACCGGCTTCGTCGGCCGGGCCATGGCCGGGCTGGCGCTGTGCGGTCTGTTCGCCACCGGCGGCGTGTGGATCAACAAGGCGGCGATCACTGCCACCGGCGCTGCCGCTACCATCAGCACCACCCCGGGCATGGTCACCTTCGGCGGCTGACCTGTCCACTGCCGCCGGCTCCTGGCTCGCTCTGCCAGGCGCCGGCGGCAGCTTCCTTCCACGCACCCCGAAGGGCACCTGCCATGCAGGCCACACCATCCATCGAGACCCCACCAGCCGGCCGGACATCGGACCGCTCCCCCCGCATGGCGGCAGGAGCGCTGCTCTTGGCACCCGTCGTCTTCGGCGGCGCCGCAGCTGCCTCGCTTCTCGGCCGCCCCACGTTCGAGGACGCCCCCTGGGGGTTCCTTTTCGGCCGCCCCAGCTTCGAGGATTTTGCCGGGGTGTTCTGCGCCGGCGCCGTCCCCGGCCTACTCTTCATCTTACTGCTTTGGTCCGCCCGGCCGCATCGGTTCCCGCGTCCAGTACGCCAGCTCCTCGTAGCCGTCACCCTGCTTTGCGCGGCCCTAGCCGCCGCCCTGCCGCTCGCGTTCCGCGTTACCTGACATGGCCCTTCTGCCACTTACCCTTGATGCCGAGGTGCTGGACCACCTGGGGCCGGAGCCGGACATGGCACACCAACCGGATGCCGCGCTGGCCTCCCACTCCTGCCAGTTCTGCGGCATTCGGTCGGGCGTGTGGGGTTTTCCAACCGCGGTGCCGGTCGGTGCTGCCTGCCCGCTGTGCCATCTGGCGCAGCACCTGGAGCGGCCCCGCATCGACCAGGAGGCGCTCCTGGTCTGGCTGCCAGAGGTGAGCCAGCCTGCCCTGAACACCCTGATGCGGGAGGTCCACTTGGTCCGGCTCGCCGTGGGCGACAGCCTGGTCCACGGCGACCCGCCCCGCCCACACAAAGCCAATCCGGATTCCAGCGCCAACCGGGCGGCAGCCTACCATGCCGGCACTGCCATCGCGGCCCGTGCCGCCACTGCCGCCGAGCGCCTCGGCACTCACTTGCCGTCGGAGCTGGCGGCCACCCTGCAGCAGCTCTCCCCGGCGGCCCGGCCTCGCCTGGCACCCCTGCTGGGCGGCCTGCGCGTCATGCCGCTGGGCTGCTTCTACCGCGATGGCAAGGACGTCTATCCGGCCATCGTCGCGGCCTGGCGCGGGATGTCGCGTCCTGGTGCGGCAGGGGGACCAGCGCGCCCGGCCCCGGCCGCCGCCGTCCCATCAGCCGCTTCACCCCCCAGCACGGGAGCCTAGCCATGCTGTCCGCCATCGCCCGCGCCTTCGCCAGCCTGTCACTGTCGCTGAAGCAGCCGCTGACCAGCTTCTGCGACGTCGAGACCTCCCACGGTGACGCCCTGGTCACCAAGGGCGGCAACTATCTGTCCTGGATCAGGATGGACGGCATGCAGCGCATGGGCGAGGGCAAGGACTTCGCCAACATCGCCGAGGCCATGCGGCTGGACTTGTCCGGCGCGCTGGAGAACCGCGGCCATGCCATCCAGTGCTGGTACATCTCCGATCCCGACGCCGCGCTGGTGGAGATCGAGAACCTGAACCTGCGATCCTGCCGGGAGGTCGCCCGGCAGATCGGCCTGCAGCTCGACGACATCTTCGACGAGCGCGCCCTGCTGTGGCCGAAGCTGATGCGCTGGGAGGCGTGCTACCTCATCGCCTGGACCCGGACCTCGGTTCTGTCCAAGGAGGAGCGCAAGCAGCTCAAGGCGGAGTATGCCGCCAATGCCGCCGCCGGCGCCCTCGGCGACACCCAGCGCTTCTACCTGCGCTCGGAGATCATGTCCGCCCGCCACAACGCCTTCGCCTCGCGGCTGCTGTCGGCGCTGCGGGCGCACGACATCTCGGCCAAGCCCGTCACCCCGCACGAGGCCCTCAAGGCCACGCGCGAGGGCATGTACCGGGAGATGTCCGGCTCCGACTGGACCGCCTCCCTGCCGGGCGACCGGGTGATGGCTCGCGCGCCAGAGGAGGGCGTCAAGCCGAAGCCCGAGTGCGTGCTGTGGCCGCCGGTGCGCGATCAGCTGTTCCATTGCGACGCCGTGACCCGGGGCGGCCAGCGCGTCGAGATGGGCGACAACGCCTACGCCTGCGTGGACATGAACCTCGGCCCCGAGCGCCCGCAGCCCTTCGTCAAGCTCGCCGCCACCCTGGGCCAGGACCGCATCCCATGGCGCGCCTCCATCCTGATCGAGGGTGGCGGCAGAGGGGCGATGCAGGTCAAGGACGTCGGCGCGTCCTTCCTGTCGATGTTCCCCGGCAACGACGACCTCCGCCGCGGCTTCGCCTTCCTGCGCGAGCAGGCGGAGGACAACCACACCAGCGTCAAGCTGCGCGCCAGCTTCGCCACTTGGGCCAGGGTGGAGGACCCTGCCCGGCTGCGCCGGCGTGCGTCCACACTGTCCCAGCGCATCGAGGGCTGGGGCAACGCCAAGACCACCTCCGTCGTCGGCGACCCGCTGGATGCCGTCATGAGCAGCGCTCCGGGCCTGTCGCTCTCCTCGACCGCTAACCCGCAGTTGGCCCTGCTTGCCGACGCGCTGATGATGCTGGGCTGGAACCGCACCGCCTCGCCCTGGGAGAGCGGCAGCGTGCTGTTCCGCCGGCCCGACGGCGGCATCTGGCCCTACGACCCTAACGGCGGGCGCAAGCGGCCCCTGGTGGTGGACATCTTCGTGGCCCCCCCGGGGTCGGGCAAGTCGGTGCTGGCCAACACCATCAACATCGGCCTGTGCAACTCGACCGCGGCCATGGGCACCAACGGCGCCAAGCTGCCGCTGATCGGCAAGGTCGATATCGGCAAGTCCGTTGAAGGCTTCATCCGCCTGATGCAGGAGGCGCTGGGACCGCAGCGCCGGCACGAGGCGATCTTCGTCTCCATGCAGTTCGCGCCGGGTTACGAGTACAACATCTTCGACCTGCAGGTCGGCTGCGAGTACCCGCTGCCGCTGGAGCGGGTGTTCCTGCAGAACTTCCTGGCGCTGGGCACCACGCCGCCTGAACGTTCCCAGCCCTTCGAGGGCATGTCGCAGTTGATCCAGGCCGTCATCGAGGAGGCCTACCGGCTGTGCGCCTCCGACGAGGGATCGAAGCATTACCGCTACGGCGCCGAGCCGGAGGTGGACCGCGCCATCGAGCGGCACGGCATCGAGCTGCACGACGGCCGGCCATTCTGGCGCGACGTCGTGACCGCGCTGTGCGACCTGGGCGAATACCGCCTGGCCGAGGTCGCCCAGCGCCACGCGGTGCCGATCCTTCAGGACCTCATCAGCGCCGTGCGGACCGACCAGGTGCGCGACGCCTTCGAGGGCGTGAAGATCCAGGAGACCTCGGAGTCCACCATCCAGATCTTCGTGCGCTACATCCAGGACCTGATCGTGCAGTTCCCGACCTTGAACGCGCCGACACGGCTCGACTTCGGGCCGGCGCGCATTATCGCGCTCGACCTGCAATCCGTGGCCCCCAAGGGGTCGGCCGCGGCGCAGCGGCAGACCGAGATGATGTATCTCCTGGCCCGGCACATCCTCGCCAAGAACTTCTTCCTGCACCCGGAGTACCTGGAGTTCGTGCCCGACCGGGTGCGCGAGCATCACCGCGTGCGCTTCACCGAGGTATACGAGACGGTCAAGCGCATCGACTACGACGAGTGGCACCGAACCGAAGGCTCTCCGCTGATCTGCGCCCAGGCCGAGCGCGACGTGCGCGAAGGCCGCAAGCACAACGTGCAGCTCGGCTTCGCCAGCCAGCGCCTGTCCGACTTCAGCGACGGCATCCTGTCGCAGAGCACGGGCCGCTTCGTGTTGGGGGCCGACGACCAGATCGAGCGCGAGGCGATCATCAAGCGGTTCGGCCTGACCGAGGCCAGCGCCAAGGTGGTCCGCCACCGCCTGACCGGCCCCAACCGGGACGGCGCGCCGTTCCTGGCGATCTTCCGGGCCGAGCAGGCGCACTACGAGCAGCTGCTGATCAACTCGCTCGGCCCGGTGGAGCTGTGGGCGCTATCCACCACGCCCAGCGACACCAGCCTGCGCAACCGCCTCTACGCCCGGGTCGGGTTCAGCGAGGGGCTGCGGCGGCTGGCGCGGGTGTTCCAGAAAGGGTCGGCGACGGAGGAGATCGAGCGCCGCACCAAGGACCGCCTGAAGCGCGGCGAGGCCGCCGACCGGGTGGAATCCGGGGTGGTCGAGGAGCTGGCCGACGAACTGGTGCGCGGCCACGGCCTCGGGCTGGTGCTGCGCCCGCACGAGGCCGTGGTGGATGGCGGCCTGCGGATGGCGGCAGAGTGATGCCGGCCAGCTCATTCCTCTGGCGCCCCCAGCCGATCCGCAATGCCATCCTTGCCTACCTGAGCGAACCCCGCTCGGCTCAGTCCATCGCAAGGCACATCAACCGGCCGGTGCCGACCGCCACTGGCCACCTGGCGGCGATGCGCCGGCTCGGTCTGGTGGTGCGGCTCGGCTATGCGGCCTACGCCCGCGCCGACTATGCCGGGCCGCCCCTGTCCTTCTACCGCAAGCCCCGCGACCGCCGGAAGACACCGCGGAACATCCCCGTCAGCACCGCACCCGCTCCGTTCGCAAAACCTGGCCCTAGCGTCACGGCATGATGGAGGGACCTGGCATGGCACATCTCACTTTGCAGCTTGGTGCGGCCCTGGTGGTGCCGTTCCCCGTTCCTGGGCGGCGCGGCTGGGTCGTCAACCTCCGCCAGCGCGCCCTGCGCGAGGCGGGCCTGGCCGCTCCCGCCGGCAAGCCCGGTGGCCGCTGCCAGACCAACGTGAGCGCTCCGGCCAACCGGCTCCCGCCACGAGGACGGGACGGGGACGCCCGATGAACCGCGCCCTCCTCCCGGCAGCCCTGGCGGGGCTGCTGCTCGGCGGCTGCGCCAGCACGGTCCCGGTGCCGACCACGGTCGAGGCGGCCGGGATGCCGAACCCGGAGAACGCGCTGCGGCAAAGCATGCAGCATGTGGATGCCGAGATGTCCCAGTTGGGCCAGTTCTCCCCGCGGGGTGAGCGGGCCGTGGGGCCGCTGGTGCCCGAGGATCTGCAACGCACCGTGTCGTTCAACTGGTCCGGCCCGCTCGACAAGGGCGTGGCCAAGCTGGCGGCCAGCATCGGCTACACCCTCTTCATCACCGGCCCGGCCGGCGCGCAGGAGGTGCCGGTTGCGGTGCAGATCCAGTCCGTGCCGGTCCTCCAGGTGTTCCAGGCCTTGGGCGAGCAGGCCGGCGCCAACGCGACCGTCGAGGTCGATCCCGTCCACCACTCGGTGCAGGTCATCCATCATGTCTGACCCGATCCCGTCCCTCAATCCTGCCATCCTGGCCAGCGTTGCCGGTGCCGCGCTCTTCCGAACGGAAAGCACGCGGCCTTGGCCATACGCCCCCAGCGGTCCCATCGGCGATGATCTTGGCCTCGACCTGATCATGGCACCTCCAGGCCACGGCAAGACGGTGTTCCTCAACGTGGCCTGCACTGCGCTTTCCGACACGGCCCCAGAGGTCCCAGCCGATCGGCCCATCCCCGGAGGTGAGCCATGAACGCACGGCAAACCCTGCTTGCAGCAGCCACGGTCCTGTCCGGTCTGGCGTTCGGCACCCCAGGCTGGGCCGCCGATCCGGCGTTGACCTCCCCGCGCCTGCCGCCCGATCCGACGCCTGATCTGGTCGAGCAGGCCGTTCCCGACCTCGCCAACCCGCTGAACAAGCCGATCACCGGCGCGCAGGTGGACCCGCTCGTGACCGGCACGCGCGCGCCGCCATCGCTGGAGGCGCTGCAGGCCACACGGCCCGGCGACGAGACGGGCGACGGCTTGGAGCCCGGCCGTGCCGACATGGTGCGGACGGCCGCCCTCACCTACGGCGCCCAGGGCGGCCTTGCCGGGCGCTCCTTCGCGCTGAATGAGATGCTGCGCCGCTATCAGTCGCAGCTCGACACCACCTACGACTTCCATACCCTCGTTCTGCCGGTCAGCAACGGCCAGACCCTGATGCGTCCCCCGGTGGTCTCAGCCGCGCAGATGGCCTTTGCCCTGGGCGACAACGGCCAGGTCGCCCGCGAGACCTCCTGCATCTACCAGATCACCCGGCAGGCGCAGCTCTCCTCGGCGCCGCCGAACTGGCGGGCCTACCTGGTCCGCACCTGGTCCGAGCCGCGCCGGCCGACCGACGGCGCGCTGCCTCGCACCAAGCAGGAAGTGGCCTACTGGAACAGATGGGTGGCCGAGGGCTGGGCGCGCGGCGAGACGCAAGCCGTGCAGATCTACCTCTCCGACCTGGGCCGGCTGGAACGCGACATCGTGGGCATGGCCCGCTACCGCGTGCTGCTGCGGGCGCGCCTGGTGGAGCAGCCCCGGGTGGCGTTCCAGAACCGCATCGTGGACGGCGGGCGGGATAGCGTGCATGTCGGCGACCGGACGATCCGCATCACCGATCAGCCGGGCCTGCAGGGCAACCCGCGCCGTTGGACGCCGGCCGCAGGGTGCCCGCAGTGATCGTGCAGATGGAGACCGGCGGCACGCTGATCGAGATCGGCATCGTCACCGAAAACGGGCAACGGCCCGAGGTCACACTCCTCGACCCGCCTATGGGGCTGATCGCCCAGACGAACCGTGCCCGGCGCAACGTCTTCGCCGCCGCCATGTTCGTGATGGGCACCGGCACGGGCTACCTGCTCACCGTGCATGGCCTGCTGGGCATCCGTCCGGATGTCCCCCGTCCCTCCATGTTCGAGCTGGCTCCGCTGCCAGGTCCCGAGCCTGCACCGGGTGGCGTTCCATCCCATGCGCCCGGCTCTGGCCACGGGATCGTTCCCGACACCACCCCGTCCAATGCTGCCCCGCAGCAGCCGAGCGGCACCGCGCCCGCAGGCTTGAATCATCGACGTGAGGACTAGCCATGCACAAGGGAGAGGATGACGTCTTCCAGGAACGGTTGAACTACCTCATTGCCTCCCTTGGCCCAGTGCTGCAGTGGGCGCGCAGGGTCAAGGGCTATTCACCAGCGGAGGCCGACCTCCGCGCGGCGGCCAGCCTGCGCGGCATCGGCATGATCGTGGACGAGCGTCGCCTCCCGTTGGCCCATGGAGGCGGTCAGGGCATCTTCGACCTCTCCGGTGTGCCGGACAAGCTGGTGTCGCCGCTGCAGAGCTACCTCGCGGAGCTTCCTGGCTACGATCTGTCCAAGCCGCATGGCCAGCAACGGTCCTCGGTGCCAGACCAGCAGCACGGGTACGTCCTGTTCACGGGGCGCAACAACATGCCCGCGAGCCTGGCGTGACGGCGTGGCCTGCTCCGGGCCGCCGGTCCGCTATCGAGGCTGCTCAGGGCGGCCGGGAGGCCACGAGATTGGTGCGGCACGCGGGCTGCCGTGTCCGCTCCACCGATTGCTGCTCTGCATCTCTCAATCCCACCCTGGTGCCCCATGCTTGAAAACGTGGTTCCGCTCTTCGCCGCCGCCGTTCCCTCGGCCTTCGCCTGGCCGGACGACGGCATGCGCTGGGTGCAGGACGCTCGCAGGAGCGCGCCTGGACTCGACTCACTCCTGACCTGGGCGTTCCGGGTCGGGGCGTCGCGCATCGCCTTCCAGACGGGCCATCCCGTGTGGGTCAGGGTCCATGGCCGCAACTACCGCGCGACCCGTGCCGACCTGGGCGAATACGAGTTCTCCCAGATCGTCAACCACCTCTACGCGGCCGACGGGATGGCGCGCCTGCAAGGCGGCAGCGACTTCGACACCGCCTACTCGATTGCGGTGGACCGTTCCACGCGGCTGCGGTTCCGGCTCAATGCGACGCCCACCCGCACCTCGCGCCGCGACGGTGGCAACATCGTGCTGCGTCCGATTTCCGACATGCCGCCTACGCTGGAGCAGCAGCTGGTCGAGGCAGGCATCCTGGAGGCCTACCGCCCGCACCAGGGCATGGTGATCGTCTCGGGACCAACGGGGTCCGGCAAGAGCACCCTGATCGCGGGCATGACGGTGGCGAAGCTCCTGGACCCGCATTGCCACTACGACATCGTCGAGGGTGCTGCCCCGGTGGAGTTCCTGCTGGAGCAGGTGCGCGGGGTCAACTCCACCATCAACCAGACCGAGATCCCGCAGAACATCGAGACCTTTCCGGCCTTCATCCGCGGCTGCATGCGCCGCGAGCCGACCGACATCATCGTCGGCGAGTGCCGGGACAGCGAGACCATGATCGCCTCGATCCAGGCTGCGATCTCCGGCCATGTCCTCACCACGACGACCCACGCCAACGACGTGGCGCTGACCATGCAGCGCATCGCCAGCCTCTGCCCGACCGGTGAGCGCGACAGCCTGATCTCCGCCGTCGCGCAATCCCTGCGCCTCGTGGTCAACCAGCGCCTGGTCCCCTCGGTGGACGGGCGCCGCACCGCGCTGCGGGAGTTCCTGGCGTTCGATGCCGGCTTGCGCAACCGCTTCATGCAGGCCGACCCCAGCGAGTGGCCGGCCATGACCCGGCGTGCCGTCGAGGAGCAGGGACAGTCCTATGCCAAGGCGATCGACCTGGCCCTGCACCAGGGCCGCATCTCCGAGGAGGTCGCCCGTGACCAGCGGAGGAACATCGGATGATCCCGCCCACGCCGTCCGCCCGGTCCCTGGAGGTTTGCCATGCGGCCCGGTGACGTCCTGTCCGCCGCCATGACCGGGCACCCTGTCAGCACGTCGATCTCTGCTGCGGACGTGCCACTGGTCATGCGGCAGTTGGCCCCAGACCTCTCCCGCCCGCACGTCCGGCCCGTCCCATCCGCCCGTCCCAAGGAGCCCCGCCATGTGGCGCAACACCGGCCTCCCCGTCCGCCTGTTCATGCTTGATGCCCGGGCCTGCCTGCCCATCCTGTGCTGCCTCGTCTATTGGAGCTGGACGACGCTCTACATCGCCGTGACCGGCACCGCGTTCTTCGCGCTGATCTCGTTCTTCGGGCTGACGGTGCCGGCGATGTTCCGCCTGGCCCGCCGGCTGCTCGTGGGTCCGGTCCGCACCGCTGTCCCCGCTTGGAAGCGCCGGCGGCTGGCATGAGCGCGGTCAGCGTCGAGGCCGTCTCCAAGGCCATGGGCGCCCTGCTGGAGCGCGAGGGCCGCACGGTCATTTACCAGGACCGGGCCAGCGGCGAGGACCTCGCCGTGACCCCGGCCAGCGCCGCCGCGCCGAACGGCCTGCTGCCGGCACTTGTCGTGGCCGGCGAGGCCGTCTGGCGCGAGGCCACCGGCCATGGCTTCGCCTTGGACATCGTGCGGGACCCGGCAGCCCTGCTGGGCTACCGGTTGCGGGCGATCAAGGACGGGGAGTTCAGCACCGTCATGCTGGCCACTATGGAGGCGGCGGCGCAGGTCGCCCAGCCGGGCGCCATCGTCGTCAACGACCTGGGCGCCCTTTGGTCCGCCGCCGTGCAGGGTCTGGAGCGGCGTGCAGCCGTGACGCCTGCGTCACCTGGGGGTGCTGCGCCATGAGGCGCCTGCTGCTGGCCGCTGCCGCCGCGCTGGCCGTCACCTCCCCCCACGCCCATGCCGGCGAGGGCGGGGACGGCACGGCCATGATCCGCCGCTGCATCACTGCTGCGGCCGAGGTGCATCGCCTGCCGCCCGCAGTGCTGGTGATCCTGCTGCGGGTCGAGGGCGGGTCGCTCGGCGCCGTCAGCCAGAACGTCAATGCACCCCCCGATATCGGCCCCATGCAGGTCAACCAGATCTGGCTGCCGCAGGTGGCGGCGCACTGGCACGCCACCACCGCCAATGCCTACCACGCGCTACGCGACAACTTCTGCGCCAACATCGAAGCCGGCGCCTGGATACTCCGGCGCGGCTTGGACGAGGCCCGTGGCGACTTCTGGGAAGGGGTCGCCTACTACCATTCGCATACTCCCGAGCATAAAGCGGCCTACCTGCGACAGGTGCTGAAGCAGGCGCTCCTCCTGCAGGCGCGGGCCGCCCACGCCGCCGAGCCTGTCCCACCCGGCACGACCGCAGCCATCGTGGCGTCGAGGTAGCGATGCAGCAGCAGCCCAGCCCGCGTGCCAGTTGGCCGTCGGGGGACGACAACGGCGGCTTCTACCTGATCGTGGCCCTGATCTGCTCGGGCGTCGGGGCCTACCTGCTGTGGAGCACGTTCCACGCCGAGATCAGCCGCGCCGTCATGCAGGTGTTCCACGGCGAGATCGGCCTGGCCCGGCACCTGACCGACCGCTTCGACCTGGCCGACCGGCAGATGATGCGCGCCGACCCCGAACGGGTCACGCTGCGCGACCTCTTGGGCATCAGCCGCGACGTCGGCGCTTTCTTCCGTCTGCCTGCCGTCCTGCTCATGCTCGTGCTGGCCCTGGTGTGCCTGCTGCGGGCGGCGCCATCCCGCTTCCGCCGGGCCTTCGACATGGAGGGCTTGATCCGGGAGCAGGCTGGGTCTTTCCGGACCACGGCGGCGTTCGTCGGCCGGCGCCTGGGCCTGGTGCTGCCGGCGCCGCAGGACCCCCGTCCCGGCGACTATGCCCTGACATCCTCGGAGTGGACCGCCCGCTACGCCACCACGAAAGCGGGCGGCTTCGACCCAGCCGCAGCACGCCGCAACCTGGTGCGCCAGCTTGGCCCGCGCTGGTGCGGCCTGGAGGGCGCCAGCCCGCAAGTGCGATGCCTTCTCGCTGCCTGCGCCCTGCATCTGGCCGAGCGGCGGGCGGAGGCGCAGGACCTGCTGGGCGAGGTGTCCGCCGCCCTGGCCGGCAGCCCAGGTCGTGACCATCCGGAAGGGCCGGACACGCCGCTCGCCTTCCCGGTCTCCGTTATGCCCCTCGTGGACCAGGTGCTGCTCGACCATGCCGTCGTGAGCCCGGCTCTGGCAGCGGCCGGGCGGCACGCCTTCACGCACCCGGCACTCATGAGCCTGCTGGTGGCTGCCCGGATGCAAGCCGGTGTGCTGGCGCCCGGCCAGTTTGCCTGGCTCAAGCTGGTGGACCGGCCGTTCTGGTATGCGCTGCATTCGCTTGGCTTCGAGACCCAGGGAGCGGGCTGCTACATCCACCCCAACCCCCGGGCCGAGGCGGCGGGCGCACGCGACCACTGGGCCGTCGAGCGCCTGGCCGGCAGGCCGGTTGCCGAGCCAGACGTAGGCCGCGCCGTAGCGGCACTGCAAAAGGCCGCAGCGTCCGCGACGAAACCAGGCGCCCCCTCATAGCACCCGGTCCGTTCGCAAAGCCGACGGGCAGGATGCCCCGGCAGGCACAACCATGGAGGAGAGAGGCATGCAGATTGAGGTACCGGACGGGGCCTATGTCCACGTCTCCATCAGCCACGCGCCCATCCCGCTGCTGCCGGCCCCATCACTGGCGGCTCCAGCGCCTGGCGGAGTGGCACCCTTCAAGCGCCGGCGTCTGCTGACGTCGATGGCAGGCCTGCTCGTGCTGTTCGGCGGCTACGAGATCGGCCGGCTCACCGGCCCGCGCGGCGCTGACCTTCAGTCCGCCCAGGCAGCCCCAGCCACGCCCTCCGCCGCGACGGCCGCACTTCGGGAGCAGCACGCCTTTCCCGACCGCCCACTGCCGCGTATCCCGGCGCCCGCAACCGATCCCGGCCAGGTTCCAGCGGCTTTTACGGACCAGCTGCGTGCCGCGCCCACAGTCCAGCCGCCCCCGGGCCAGCCCCCCTCCGGCAGCGGTGGCGCCAACCCGTTCGGCCTGCACCCGTGAGGCCGATCGTCCCGCGGCAGGATGGCCCTGCTGCTGTGTCCCGCTCAGCTACATCGGCGCGGACGCTCCGGCCGTGATCCCGCGCGAGATCGTCGGTCCCCAGGACCAGTATGAGCGCAGCGGCATACGGTCGCTGCGCGACATCCGTCCCTTCACGGCGCGGCTGTCCGAGGCGCTGCAAAGCTCCACTTCCGGCTTCGTGCTGGCCGCGGTGGCAGCAGGAACCTACGTCACTCCTGCGGTCCTCAACTTCACCTTGCCGGCCTCGATTTTCTACGCCGCCTGGGTGCTGACCCAGCGGGTGCGGCTGCCGGTCCGCTTGCCGCGCAGTGCTGGCCTTCCCGACTACAGCAGCCCCGCTCCCGGCACCCGCAAGCCGAAGGCAGCGGACGGCACGTTCTTCATTGGCTGGGACCTGCAGGGCCGCGAACTCTGGGTCACGGCCGAGGACGAGCGCCAGCACATCACCATCCCGGGCACCACCGGCGCCGGCAAGACCACGGCCATCCTGAGCCTGCTGGTCAACGCGCTCGCCCGCGGCTCCGGCTTCATCCTCGTGGACGGCAAGGCGCAGCGCGAGGTGTTCGGCAAGGTGCTGGCGCTGGCCAGGCGCTTCGGCCGCGAGGACGACGTGCGCCTGCTCAACCTCATGGTGGCCAGCGGCCTGAAGGACAGCAATAGCTGGAACCCGTTCTCGACCGGCAATGCCGACGCCATCCGGGAGATCCTGTCCTCGCAGCTGGGCGACCAGGCGCCGGGCGACAGCAACGGGGTGTTCCGCGAGCGTGCCGTGGCGCTGATCGGCAGCATCGCTCCGGTGCTGGTCTGGCTGCGCGACCACCGCGGCATCCCGCTCAACATCGAGGTCATCCGCTTCTCCATCGAGCTGCGCTGGATCTGGCGCCTGGCCATGGAGCGCGTCGTGCTGCTGCGCAACGCCGAAACCGGCGCCGTGACCGAGATGGACGTGAAGGGCAGCATCCCCGAGGACGTGGTGTGGCCGCTGCAGGCCTACCTCGGCGAGCTGCCGGGCTATGACCCGACCGTCCCCCTGGACAAGCAGAAGGGCGACGAGCCCAGCAAGCAGCATGGGTTCCTGCAGATGTACTTCACGCCGATCTTCACCCAGCTCGGCGTCAGCCTCGGCCACATCTTCAAGGTCGAGGCCAGCGACATCGACATGCGCGACATCGTGCTGAACCGCCGCATCCTGGTGGTGAACCTGCCGACGCTGGAGAACTCGCCCGTCACCCTGGCGGCCCTGGGCAAGCTGGTCGTCACCTCGCTGCGCGGCATGATGGCCCAGCTGCTCGGCGTCTCGATGGAGGGCGACTACTCGGAGGCCGACCGGCCGGGCATGGGGCCTTCGACCTACACCGTGGTCCTCGACGAGATGGCCTACTACGCCTCCGCCGGCCTGGACGCGATGCTGGCCATGGGGCGCAGCCTCAACATCGGCTTCATCCTGGGCTTCCAGGAAGTGTCCGGCATCTGGGCGCGGCTGGGCGAGAAGACCGCCTCCCTGCTCGGCAACGCCAACCTGACCATCGCCATGCGCCAGCAGGACGGGGGCCGCACCCGGGAGTGGCTGGAGAAGATCGCCGGGCAGACCAACGTCACGCAGGCCACCTCCTACCAGGGGTCCACGGACGGCGCCTACCGCGAGGCCCGCAGCGCCGAGGTCCGCACGGTCTGCCGGGTGGACTGGCAGGACCTGACCAACCTGATCGAGGGCGAGGCGATCATCCTGACCGGCGGGCGCCGCATCTATGCCCGGGTGTTCCATGCCGTCATCGACGATACGGGGCCGAAGCGGCTGGGCCGCAGCCTGATGCTTCCCGCACCGGACGCCGCCGCCTTGTGGGCGCGCCTCGACCGCACCTCGGCCATCGCCGCCCGCATCGAGACGGGCAGCCTGGTGCCGATCACCGGACGGCCTCCCTCCCCGGTGCTGGACGCCCTGGTGCAGGGCTTCGCCGACGCGGCCCAGGAGGGCCAGGGCGCCACCGGCTGCGTGCAGGCGGCCCTGGCCTGCATCGGCGCCCTACCGGCGTCAGACCTGCCCCGGCCGTCCCCGCCGGCGGACGGCACGCCCGTGCTGAGCGTGACGCCGATGCTCCACACGGCCAGCACGGCGGTGTTCGCCGGTCCTGACACGGGCGCACTGCCCAACGAGCCCGTGGATGTCCGGCTGCGCCGCGGCCTCGAGGCGGTGGAGGCGCTGGCCGGGACCTCCGCGGGCGATACCCACGGCATCGCCGTGTCCATCCTGGGCATCCGGGACGAGGCGTTGGAGGCCGTGGTGCCCGTCGAGCCGCCGCCCATGCCGGTGGCGGTGTTCCTGGGACGCCTCGACGCCCTCCAGGCGCAGCTGACGGCGCTCTGTCCGCCACCGGCGCTACAGGAGGCGGCCTGATGCGCTGCCAGGCCAAGCTGCTGGAGCAACGAACTGGCAGGAGCGCCGGTCACGGAGATCGCAGTGCCGCCTCTGGCCTCGTAACGGCCAACGCCGTGGCCCTGCTCCACGCCATGAAAGGGTCCTCAATCATGCGCCATGCCTCGACACCGCTGCGTCTCGTGGGCCTTGCCGGCCTGGTTTTGTCCCATTCCCCGGTGGCCCATGCACAGCAGGGCGTGCGGGGTCAGGTTCGCACCAGCAGTCCCGCCAGCAACATCGAACCTTCGGACACGCGCTCGATCATCGCCCCGGCCCCGCCCATCCCGCCGGTTTCATCCAGCAGCACACCCCGAGAGTTCCTGAAGGCGGCACGGGAGGCGCTGCTGCGTGGGCGTTCGGGAGAGGCGCAGGAGGCCCTGGAGCGGGCAGAGACCCGGGTGCTTGACCGTCCGGTCATCGCCAGCATGGGGACAGCGCCGGACACTGACCGCATCGTGCTCGACATTGCGGTGGCCCGACGTGCCCTAGCTGCCCATCAGCGTCCGGTCGCCCTGCGTGCCATTGACGATGCGCTGCGGCCGTCCGATCAGGCCGTTTCGCCGGCCGCTGTTGAGGCGTATGCCGCGCCGGGTGTGGCGGAGACGGAGGTGTCCGTTCCCATTCTTCTGCCCGTTGTCCCAACCACGACCTATGCCCTGCTGCCAGGACGGTGGGAACTCCATGGCGCTACCTACCATTGGGTGCCGCCCGATACCGTGCCGCGGAGGGTAGTGGCCCGGTCCCTGGTGCCGGGCCGGTATGAGTGGAGGGGTGGTGCCTGGGTTTGGGTACCCGCCCACGGCAGCGACCAATAGCTGCAGGAGCTACCTACGAGCCCCGGAAATACGAGTTATGCGCAAGGAGGCGCAGACCAATCATTGACCCCAGCCAGATCAAAACCATCCAGCTCCCCGCTCTCGTCAAGCGACGTGCCCTCCGAAGAACCTTGATCCGTGTTTTCATCGTTGGCAGTGGCTTTGGTCTCCTTTGCTTCTCGACTGTCATGGTGGCGAGCGATCTTGCGGTAGATGCGGATGAAGGTTGAATCCAAGGTCATCACGATCGCCGCCGCCGCCGCTTCGGGCCGGATCGCGATACGATCCCGAAGCATCTCGCCGACCTTCAGGGTATGGCGGCGCAAGGTCTCATGATGCGCTCCCGCGTCAACCGGGAACATCTGCCCCAAAACATCAGCGGCGGTCCTGTAGGTCATTAGGGCCGAGGGATGCGCCTGAAGCCGGTCCAGCTCCGGTGTCGACCGGCATCGCGATGGCCAAGCAATGCCAGCCTCGATCCCGCCACACGCGGCACAGCGAAACCGGGGAAGTTGGACCGTGACCTGGCCGAAGAGCGTCGACACCGCATGGTCGCAGTAGTCCTTCACACGGCAAATATCGCCACAGCGTTCGCAGCTAGGCCGCCGAACGGCGTGCTCCCTGGCCTGAACAGCCACGATCTCCCGTTGGACGCCCGCGAGCAACAGCTTCGCTTCGGCCAGGGTCAGACCCAAATTGGCGATATCGACGAGATCACCGGGCCGGTTGATCTCCATGATGTCCGTGCACGGCCCCTCGCCCTCAGCCCCGATTTTCACCAACCTCAACATCCAAGCCACGCATCCACCCTCGGCCAGAGAACAAACGCGAAGATACCCAATTGGCCGCCGCACCCCCAATCTTGCGACGGTCCCAACGAAGGCCGTGCGTCAGTCGGACCGATGGCCTAGGGCGCTCCGGCACGGCAGCAGGGCGCCATCCCTGCTGATGACTGCTGCCCACCCGACGCGAGAACCGCCCTATTGTATTGGGACCGGCCTCGGTAAGGTCTCCGAAATGGGACGGGACCGGGTCGACACATGCCGAAGGACGATTTTACGGACGTGCTGGGCTATTGGCTCTGCCTCGAATACCTGAACCCTCAACGCCTGGAGGACAGCGATCCGGAAAACCACGCCTGGCACTGCCGCAAGGATGCCGAGCTGCCCTGGGTGGACCCGGCGAAGGCCGCGCTGCACCCGCCTACCAAAAACAGGGTCTGGTGCCATACGGTCAGTTTCGGCGTGCTTTCCATGCGCGAGTTGATGCCGGAGCTAAAGCGGGTCCTGGGCGTCGAGGCCGAGCCTGACCAGATCGACATGGATGTCAGTGGCGAAGCCGCCACCCTGGCCCTCACGGTGGACGCTGGGGGTTGTCTGGTCGGTGAAGTTGCGTTCTCAAGCCTGCCGTGGGCCATGGGCCGCCTGGCGGAGTCTACGGGTACCCGCAGGGTGAATTTCGAAGGCTTCTCCGGCAGGGATGCATTTGAGGCGCAGCTCAAGGTGCGCCTGCTCGATCGGCTTAAGGAAATGACCATGCTTCTGCCGTCGGAAGACGGCGGCGAGCGGAGGCGACCCGTGACGATGGGCGACCTGCAGCAGCTCCAGGGCCTACTGTTCGAGGAGTGCGGGTGGGCGCCCGAACGTTCGCTGCTGGCCAAGGTCGCCACCCGCGGCTTCACGATCCGGCGGGAGGCCGATCCGAAAGTGGATGCGGGCCTCCTGAACAGCTTCCTTTCCCCGGACATCCTCAAGGTGCTTGAGGCCTATCGCTCGGGCAAGGTGCCGACCGCGCTGCGCGCGTACATGAACGGGCTCCCGCCCGGGTCGCGCGTTGACGTCCGCGAGTCCGGCGGGAAGGCGTTTGTGGCGGACGCGACGATGCCGGGGCGGCTGCCCATCGGGCGGTGGCCATCCAAGTACCCTCTGGCCCTCGCCCAGCAGTTCGCGGTGAACATGGCGATCGCGGAACTGGGCCCGGCCAAGGGAGTCTTCAGTGTCAACGGCCCACCGGGGTCGGGCAAGTCCACGCTCCTCCGGGACCTGATCGCGCAGGTGGTGGTGGACCGCGCCACGGCGCTGGCCGGACTACCGCGCGCGGCCGGTGCGTTCAGCCAGCAGGAGAAGCTGAGGTTTAACGAAGACATGGCCACCTGGAAGGTGCCAGATGCAATATCCGGCTTCGGGGTGGTCGTGGCTTCGACGAACAACGGCGCGGTGGAGAACATATCGAGGGAGCTGCCCGCGCGGAAAAGCGTTGACGCGCCGGGTGTGGAGCTGGACTACTTCGCCGCGGTGGCGGACGGCCTGATTACCAAGAAGAATGAGAAGGGCGCGGCGGAGCGCCGATGCGAGCCGGGGAAGGCTTGGGGGATCATTGCCGCGGTGCTCGGAAACCGCAGCAATTGCCAGGCTTTCGCAAATCGCTTTTGGGGTTGGGAAGGCGCGAGCAAGCTAGGCTACACGTCATTCCCGGATGCGCTGGCCGCCGTGGGCGCGCTGCCTTGGGACGAAGCCAAGGCCCGGTTCAACGATGCGTTGCGGCGCTCCTCCAAGGCGATTGCCGACAGGCAGGAGGTGGCCGTTACGATCAGGGAGCTGATGACGCTGCGGGCGAGACTTTCCGCAGCCGCATCCGAGGAAGACCGGATCGAGGAGGAACTGGCCGGCGACGCGGCGGCGGCGGACGCGGCCGCGCTCAGAGAATGCGAGGCCGCAGGCGAACTCACGGCGGCCGAGGAAGACCATCGCGTCCTCCTTGAACTCGAGAACGCTGCCGCGCTGGCGGGCAGCCTTCCCGCCCCTGCGGCGGGGGTCGCCAGGAAAGACCTAGTCCGGGCCGCCCTTCAGGCAGGCGAGATCCATGCGGCCGCCGCCGACGGAGCGCGGCATGCCGCCGACACGCTGTCGAACCTGCGCCTGACCCGCCCCAATTTCCTGGTCCGTTTCCTGTCCATGCCTACCCACCGCGAATGGAGCGCCCGTTTCAACTCGGTGATCGACGAGCAGCAGGTGTTTGTGGCGGCCAGCCGGGACAGCCAGGTAAGAATCCGGGCAGCCGAGGAAAGCCTAGCGGTCTATGACGCATGGGATGATGCCGCAAGGGAGGAGGAACGCCTGCGCTCCGCGGCACGCATTCGGTTCGGCGAGCGGGTCCCAACTCTCGCCATGCTTGAGCTCCGAACCGCGGCGCTGCTGCGGGAATTGGAAGCCACCCGTGCGGCCAGGCAGGCGACCGACCGACGCCAGGCCGAAACCCGCGGTTCCCTCGCCACCACAAGGACCGGGCTTGGAAAGCTCGAGGGCGACCGGCGCCGGGTCGCAGCACGCCTAGGGGACCACGGCGTCCAGCAAAGGGAGGTGGACACGATCGAGGCGGCCGAGGGCGACGACGGCACCCACCAGGCAATGGCGCCCTGGCATGACGCGAACCTATGGTCGCTACGCCACGAGGTGTTCGTGGCGGCCCTGGACCTTCACAAGAGCTTCCTGAAAGAGAATCGTGAAGCGGTGCTGGACAACATACGGGTCTTGGTCAACGTCATTACCGGGGGCGTGAGCCGCCGGGCGGTCACCAAGGACCGCCTGCAGGGAGCGTGGGAGACCCTGTTCCTCGCAGTTCCCACGATCTCCACCACGTTCGCATCCGTGGGCCGCCTGTTCGACAATGTCGGCCCGAACGGCATCGGCTGGCTGGTGGTTGACGAGGCGGGGCAGGCCGCGCCCCAGGCGGCGCTCGGCGCAATTTGGCGGTCGACCCGGGTCGTCGTCGTGGGCGACCCGCTTCAGATCGAACCCGTCGTTCCACTGCCCGAAGCTGCGATTGAGATGTCCAGGTTAAGGTTCGGGGTCGGCGACGAGTGGCATCCCATCCGGAACTCCGTGCAGGTACTCGCCGACCGCGCAAATACCTGGGGCACACAGCTCGGCGAGAAGTGGCTGGGCGCTCCACTGCGGGTCCACCGCCGCTGCCTGGACCCGATGTTCTCGGTCTCCAACGAGATTGCCTACGATGGGATGATGGTCTACGGCACGGCGCCATCCGCCGAGGCCGATATCTGGCTGGGACGGAGCGCCTGGATCCACGTGGCCTCGGCGCCATCTGAGGGCCACTGGATACCTGAAGAAGGCCAGGTGGCCATTAGGATCGTCAGGGAGATCGCGAGCATACACGGCTTGCGCGACAAGGAGGATAAGGCAAACGTCTATGTCATCTCGCCGTTCAAGAATGCCGCCGAGGGCATGGCGAAGCTCCTGGCCGCCCCGGCGGAGCGCTCGCTGCTGAAGGACGCGGGCTCCATATCTGGTACGGTTCACACGTTCCAGGGCAAAGAGGCGCAGGTCGTCGTCCTCGTCCTGGGCGGGGACCCCTCACGGCCCGGCGCGATAACCGGATACGCGGCGCGACTGCCCAACCTGCTCAACGTCGCGGCCACCAGGGCCCAGTCGCGCCTTTACGTAGTGGGCGACCACGCGAGGTGGAGCTCCGCCAAGTATTTCAGCGTTCTGGCCGCTCGCCTCGTTGAGGGAAGCGGGCGACCTTACCTTTCGCCCGACGAGTTCTTCATGCGAGCGATGTTGGAGGCGATTCCGCCCCTGTCCGTCGAGCCCGACCCGGTAACGCCGCCTGCCGGGCAACTGCCCCGTTTAAATGGTGTCCCGCTGCTTCAAGGGCAGGCCAGCCCTCCAGTGGTCCCCGAGTCGCAGGCCTCGGAAGTATTGGGGGTATCTGACGGTTTGCTCAAAACTAAACGATAGCGTCAATGCACGAACAGCTTACCTTTCGGCCGGGTTCTGGAAGAGGTTTTTGCAACGGAAATCACCAGATCTGGCGCACGAGAGGCAGCTTATTCGTACACCTTCGCTTTTGAAAGACCATGTCTTCACTCTGCTTTTGTAGTTGCTCACCTGGGTAGAGGTTGTGTTCCGAGCGTGCGGTTCGGAGTGGCGGCTTCTGCGGCCTGAGATGGTGGTTGACGCGGCCACGGCGGTTCCGATTCAAGGCTTTCATGGCGCCTGGCATCGACCTCAGCAAGCTGACTGCCGCGGAGAAGGATGCGCTCATCGTGTCGCTCCTGCCGCTGGCCGGGCAGTTGGAAGCGGCGCTGGCCCGGATCGCCGAGCTTGAGGCGCGTCTTGCTAGGTTTGAGCGCCCTGGCAAGACGCCGGACACCTCTTCGCTGCCGCCCTCGCAGGGGCACAAGCCCGACCGCCCTGGCGGCGGCAAGCCGCCGCGCCGGAGCCGTCCCGGCTTCGGTCGCGCGCTGGAGGCGAACCCGGACCGTGTGGTTGATGCCATGCTCGACGCCTGCCCGCATTGCGCGACGGCCTTCCCGGCCGGGCAGCAGACGCCGCAGCAGGTGTATGACCACATCGAGTTGCCGCCGGTCAGGCCGGACGTGACCCGGGTGCGGCTGTTCGGCGGCAAGTGCGGCTGCTGCGGCGGGCGGGCGTCCGCCCCGGCGCCGGGCGGGCTGGAACCCGGCTCCCCCTTCGGCCAGTCGGTCACGGCCTTGGTGGTCCACCTGCACTACGCCCAGGCCATCGGGCTGGAACGGCTGGCCGCGCTGATGGGCGACCTGTTCGGTCTTGCGGTCAGCGAAGGCGCGATCAGCAACATGCTGGCCCGGGCGCGCGAGCCGCTGCTGGCCGCTGCGGCGGCGGTCGGCGCGTGCGTGGCCGCCAGTGCGGTGGTGTGCTCGGACGAGACCTCGGCCCGGGTGAGTGGCAAGACCTGGTGGGAATGGGTGTTCGTCGGCACGCTTGCGGTGCTGCACGTCATCTGTCCTAGCCGCGGCAAGGCCGTCGTGCAGGACCTGTTCGGCGCCGCCCGGCCGGAGGTCTGGGTGTCGGACATGCTCGGCAGCCAGCGTGGCCATGGGCTGCACTGGCAGGTGTGCCTGGCGCACCTGCTGCGCGACGCACGTTATGCGTCGGAGTGCGGCGACACCTCCTTCAGCGCCGCGTTCCTGCGGCTGCTGCTGCGCGCCATCGCCATCGGACGGCGGCGGGCGGGGCTGGCCGACAGCACCCTCAAGCAATACCAGTCCGACCTGGACCGCAGGCTCGACCGGATCATGGCAGCCGTCCCAATCGGCGAGCCAGGGCGCAAGCTGCGCCGCCGCATCGCCGCCAACCGGGCGCACCTGTTCGTGTTCGTCACCAACCGCGGCGTGCCCGCCACCAACAACGTGTCCGAACGCCACCTCCGCCCCAGCGTGATCTTCCGCAAGGTGACCAACGGCTTCCGCTGCGAGTGGGGCGCAGAAACCTACGCCGCCTTCCGGACCCAGGGCTGTTCAACGCTGTTGGATGGGCTGTATTGAGTCCGCTCTGCTGCATACAAGGGGCGAAGTAGGCGTCTGATCGCAAGGGGGGTTCCCGAGCCAGGCAATGTCTGACTTCTACGGCAGCAACTGGGTGGGAGATTGCCGTGGCTGTGTTTTCGCCGTTGTTGGATGTGCTGGCGGACGTCCCTGATCCGCGCCGGGCGGAGGGCAAGCTCTACAAGCTGCCCCATGTGCTGCTGTTCTCCATCCTCGCCATCGTGGCCGGCTGCGACTCATATCGCGGCATTGTCACCTTCATCGACGTGCATCGCCGCAGGCTGAACGTGGCGTTTGGTCTGAACTGGCGACGGGCACCTTCACACACCGCCATCCGCTACATCCTCCAGGGGCTCGATCCGGCCGGGGTGGAGGCGGCCTTCCGCCGTCATGCCGCCCTGCTGCAGGCGGCGCGCTCTACACCGGGACAGGGCAGCATCGCGCTCGATGGCAAGACGCTGCGCGGCAGTTTTGACGGGTTCCACGACCGCACGGCCGCCCAGGTGCTGAGCGCGTTCGCCACCGACACCGCGCTGGTGCTCGCCCACATCGACATCGCCGAGAAGTCCAACGAGATCCCGGCGGCGCAGACGCTGCTGGCCGAACTCGGCGTCGCCCGCGGCGCCATCGTCACGCTTGATGCGCTGCACTGCCAAAAAAACATTTCGAAGTCGCCGCTGCAGCCAACGTCGCCCTGATCGTCCAGGTCAAGGACAACCAGCCGACCCTGCACCAGCGGATCCAGGAGGCCTCGGCCACCACGACCGCAATCGGGTCAGCTCATAGCCACGACAAGGGCCGCAACCGCGACGAACGCCGCACCGTCACCGTCTTCGATCCCACAGACAAGCTGGTCGAAACCGACTGGTATCCGCATGTCGCCGCCATCATCCGGGTTGAGCGCCACGTCTACACCCGCAACGCCAAGACCGGGCTGCTTCGCCGCTCCGCCGAGACCGCTTTCTACATCTCAAACACGCCGGTCACCGCCGCTCGCGCCGCCGAGGCCATCCGCGCGCACTGGAAGATCGAGAACACCTCGCACTACACCCGCGATGTCACCTTGGGCGAAGACCGCTCGCGCATCCGCACCAATCCCGGCGTGTTCGCCCGTCTGCGCAGCTTTGCCTTCAACATCCTCAAGGCAAACCGGACCGACACGCTCAGCCAGGACCGCTACCGCGCCGGTCTTGCAGGCATCAAAAACCTGCTCTCACTCACCGTCATTCGAAAGCGTTGAACAGCCCTGCTTCCGGACCGTCGTCAGCACCGCAAAGGCCAACCAAGCCCCGGTGCTCGACGTCCTGCGCTTCGTCCTCTCCGCCCTGTCAGCCGAAAAGACCATCGCCTACCCGGGGTGAGCAATTACGTTTGATCTACTGGGACACTATTGACGCTTCTGTCTCAAGTGAAGTGAGCAGCCCGGTGCGGCACGCCAGCCGCTCAAACGCAATACGCGATAGAACTCTTTCCAGAACGGACCGAGGTCGAATCCTGCAGCCCCTTTGTGATAAAATCCTCGATTCCCTAGATCGGTCCAGCGCGCCCATTCCTGAGATGGGATGTACCGGTGTTGGAAAGGCTCTATATAGATGTCGATGCCAGTGATCGCCCATGCAGCATCGATGGCAGACTCAATGCAAGGGTCATTGTCGATACCGTGGCCCAAGCCGAAATTTATGAGATGCTGAACACCCTGTACAGTGGTTTCAGGATTGCTGATGTCGGTCGTCTCCGGAGTGAGATCGTGTAAGGCCTTAGGCATTCCCCACCTCCCTTTTCACGAAGGCATTCCGGAGCGCAACCATCGCCGCCGCTCCCATCACTAAGATCAGAACCGCGATCATATCGGGACAGTCCACTTTTGAATCTGATGTCCAAGACAGATTGGCGCAAACAATACCGATGGCAAGGCTGGATGTCATCAGACCGAACCCTACTGCCCAAAGGGCAGAAATGATCTTTGTCCGAACTGTCGTCTGCGGTGTGTCTGTGTTCATGACGACCGGCCTCGGTTGAGGTTGACCATCATCGCGATGCACCCTACGTCGCGCATGTCGCCCTTGCCGATGTGGTGCCGCAGCATGTCGAGCAGGCGATCCTCCGGGCACGCCTCCCAACCGCCCCGGCCCTTCGCGCGGCTGATGGCCATCTTTGCTTTCATCGCTTCGGCGAATGCGTCCACTGCGACATCATCGGAGTGCGCTTCGATGGTTTCGCTTTGGCTTGTGTCGTTTCCACCGCTACTCATGAGACAGTCCCGTGGTCGAGCAAGCACCAAGGCAAATGAGGCGCCGGACTTCTTGACGTAAATCCCAAGCCCAGCTCTTTGACCAGGCCGCATAGGCGTCGCTGGCTTTGAGGCCGGCGAAGATGCGGGCAAACCTTGCGAACGCCTCTACGCTCTCGCAATCAGCCACATACAGTATTGGATACTCTCCGCGAGCTTGTTCGTATGCTGCGTCTGGGTATTTAGTCATCCCTTCCGCGAACTTGCTGAAATGCCAATAACTGTCCAAAGCCACCACCGACCTAGCCCACATTCTTGGGTTAATGCTGAAGACGGCCGCCTCGCATCGGGTAAGTTCATGAGGCCAATGTCCGTCGCTCGGTGCTTTATCAGGTAGACTTCCGGCCTGCCACTCCGGGTGCTCGGCCTCTAGCCGCAAGACGTCAAGCTCGATGCACGCTGCCAAGTTAGAAGGCCAAGGCGTGAGATCAGTGGTCGTCTTTGGATCGCTCATGGCTTCGATACCTCCTCGTATTCCTAAGTATTTGGATTCCACCACAGCTCATCGAGCCGCACCCTGGCGTGGATTAGGCTGACCTTGCGCATCCCGGACCGGCATCCCGCTCGGATTGCAAGGGGGTTCCCGTTATAGGATGGTTACTGTCTCAAAGGTGCGTCGCCGTTCTCGCGGGTGCAGGGCCGTATCTTCTGGCCGGCGTAGGATTGATCTAGGCCAAGTCGATCTGGACGAGGCCGTTCGAGTTGGCGAGGTAGGCGAGCAGGCGTTGCGGTGTGTCGAATTGGGCGAGCGGTCCGTAGTGCCCCCATCTCTGCGACGCCACCTGGTCCTCGAAGAACGGCAGGGCCATCTCGAAGGCGCGCCGTCCGACGTTGACGTCCGTCCAATACCCCACGTAGTCCAGCACCAGACAGTCCCGCAGGGCGAAGGTTTGGACCACGAAGCGTGTCGTTGAGGCGTAGCATCGGTCGATGTCGGCCCCCACCTCCGACATCCCGCCCCGGCGGCGGTCCTGCTCGAAGCGGCTGGCGATGGTGAGCATGCGCGTCGTCACGTCGGCATGGTCGTCGATGATGGCGGGGCCGCCGCCGGGGGCAGCACAGCCTGCGAGGGTGAGTGCGGTCAGCAGGGCTGCCGGGAAAAGACGTGTGATCATGGGGACCTTTTCTGTGCGGCTTGGGGTTGAGGGCGAAGCATCAAATCCCTGGCCCGGGTGATGGCGAGGGCGACCGGGGCCGGGCTGCGGCTGCCGCTGCGGCCTCGATCCTCTGCTTGTCCGCGGCCGCCTCTGCACGCAGCGCCCGCAGGTGGTCCGCGGCCTCTCGGGCCTGGACGGTCTCGCGCAGCAGGGCGCCGTTCTCTTGCAGGACGTGGTCCAAACCGGCCAGGTGCCGTCCCAGGCTTTCGTTCACCGCCTGCGCCCGGTAGTGCTTCACCACCTCGGCGCCAGCATCGGCATCGCGGAGCTGTGCCGCCTCGATGCCATGATGACTGCCGATGAAGGCGTCCACCGCCCGCTCGCGGTCCCGGCGCGCCTCGTCGAGCAGGTCCATGCCGAGCGCCTTGTAGGGCTTCTGCGACATGTCCTCGGCCACCCGCTTCCACAGCGTCGCCTCGGCGATCGGCGTGACGTCTCCCAGCGCCTGCCGCCGGCGCTCCGCCTCCAGCACCGCGCCCTCGGCGACCACGGTCCACGTCGTGCCCCGGCTGCGGCTCTCGGCCACATAGCTGGTGAAGGCCGTAACCCCCGTTGTGCCGCGCGGCAGCGCGTTGATGTGCTCGTCCGAGGTGATGCCCTGGGCGGCGTCGATGGTGAGCGCGTGCCCGAAGCCCAGCAGCAGCCGGTTTGTGGCCTCGTCCGCCAGCCGCCGCCACTCCACGTCTGCCACCTGGCCTTTCCCTGTCCTGACCCGCAGGCCGTCGCTGGTCCTACCCAGCACCGTCACGACGTCGCCGTTGTTGCCTACCTGCGCCCGCTCGCCCTCGACGGTGCCCCAGGTGCGCCGGAACAGGCGCAGCCGGTCGCCAGTGGCAATGGCCAGGTCGTAGGTCTGCCCGCGCTGGTCGATGGCGCGATACACCACTTCGTCGCTGCCGATCTCGCCCCGCTCCTTTAGCCGCTTGCGGATGGCCAGGCTGATCTCGGCCGCGTCGTCGTTGGTGGGCGTGCTGATGCTGATGCCGCGCTTGGAGCCGGAGGCCGCCAGCACGTCCCTACGCTGGAGATACAAGTCGGCAATGGCTCCGTTCACCTGGTCGCGGTCTCCGCCGACCAGTCGCGCCGTGCCGTCCTCGCGCTTCATCGCCAGTGCCGTCGAGGCGCCCCCGACACGGAACAGCCCGGCGATCTCCCGCCCTCGTTCGGTGGCCTGCCGCATGGTGCTGAGCAGTTCCGGCATGGCCTCGGGCGGGAGCGAGCGGCGCATGATCTCGATGGTGTCGCCGGCCTCGATGGCCTGGGCCTGCTCCCGGTCGCCCAGCATCTTGACCGTCATGCCGGTGCGGGCCTGCAGCTCCAGCAGCTTTAGCATCGGCCGCGGCCCGATCTGGCTCACCTCGTCCAGCACCAGCACGGTGTTGCGGCTGGCCTTGAGCGTGCCGGCCTCGATCATCCCCAGCAGCGGCTGCAAGGCATAGGTCTGCTTGATGCCTGCGTCCTTCAATGCATCGGCCTGGCGCCACGCCGTTGCCGCGCCGATCACCTCGCGCCCGCCCTTACTGAACCCGGTATCGGCCTCCCATGCCTCTACCAGCGGCTGCAGCAGGGCGGTCTTGCCCGCTCCGGCGACGCCGGTGAGCAGCGTCAGCCCGCCGCCCCGGCCGAGGGCGTAGATGGCGGCCCTCTGGTCCTCGGTGAAGCTGATCCCGGCGCCGGCGACGGCTTGCCGCAGCGCCTGCACCGGCAGCGCCCCGGACGTCTCCTTTGCAGCCGACTGGGCGAGTCCCGCCAGCTTCGTCTCGATCCTGATCTGCGCGGTGTTGGTCGTCCGCACCTGGCCGTCGGACATGCCGACCACCAGCGTCACTCGCTCACCCCTTAGCGTGATGCCGCGCCGCTCCAGCAGCTCGACGACATGCTCGATATCAGCCGTGCCGCCTGCGGCGCCCGTCCCGATCAGGCCACGGGCGGCATACATGCCGAGCTTCTCATGGCTGATCACCGCGGCGGTGTGGAACTCGGCGGCCAGCTCCTTGGCGGCAAAGGCGTAGGCCATGTCGAACCGCTCTGCATCGGTCCGGCGCGGATGGGCCACCTCGCCCATCACCGTCTTGTGGTCCCAGCCCAGCGCCCCGGCCTGCTCGCGCCATATGCGGCGCTCATCGCTCTTCATCTTGCCCAGGCGTCCCTCTGCGCTGGCTTCCTCGACGATCTCCAGCTTGCGCTCGGCCGAGAGGTCGTCCCAGGCCAGGCCCTGCGTTTCAGCGAACCGGCGGGCGCTGCGCAGGATCTGCGTGTCGCGCTTGCTGAAGGCCTTGCTGACCTGCTCCGGTATGGAGGTGAGCACGATGGCCTGCTTGCCGGCATCGTAGGCAATGGCCGCGCCCAGCCGTCTCAACTCGTCGGCCAGGATCATCTGGAAGTAGGCTCCAAACTCCTTCAGCCGTGGGTCTGTCAGGGCGCGGGTGTCGAGTGAGCCGATGCGCCCGTCATCGGTGACGACAACGTTCATCAGGAAGTTGTGGATGTGGGCATGCGGGTCGCCGGCAACCGGGCTGTCCATCAGGTAGGTCTGGCCCCCTGCCCCATCTTGGACCTGTAGCGTGGGCCGGGCGGCATGGTGGCGGAAGCTGATCCACCCGACCGCCCCTGGATCGGCGCCGTCCTCGCCGCCGGCTCCCTTGCGTGCCCATCCGAGCACCTGGGCAACGTGCCGCATGGCGCGGTCGTTGGCCCGGTCCATGGCGTTCCATATCGCCGCGCTCTCGGCCGGCGTCTCGGCGAATTCGGCGGCCAGCGTGACGGACTTATGCGGCGAGAACACCAGGTCGAAGCCGCTGAGCTTGCGCGGGTGCTTCGACCAGGCCTGCCCCGTGTCGGCGCGGCGCCCCTCGAACAGCAGCGTCATCTCGGCATCCCTGGGCATCCGGGTCGCGTCGATGCCGACGGCTTGAGCGAGGGCCGACGGCATGTCGGGGCGCCAGGTCGCCCGGCTGTCGCGGCCGGTGTAGTAGGCGGTCAGGCGTCCGCCTTCGTCGAGCTGACGCCCAGCCGCGTCCACCCCTGGCGGGTGGATCGGCTCGGGCGTGTTCTCGGTGAAGTAGCGCAGCAGCAGCTTGCCCTTGGACGCCGCAGCGATCTTGCGGAAGTTCATCATGAGCGGGCGTGCCTGGCTGGGCCGAGCTGCTCCAGGACGGCGTCCGCGACGGCCTGCGGCAGGGTTTCGGCCGACCTAATCTGCTCCTCCTGGATCGTCTTGAGGATGCCGATCTGCTCGCGGCCCTGCATGATGATCGTGGTGAGCAGCTCCTCCAACGATGGGCCTTCCCGGCCGCCCTCCTTCGGGGTGAGCAAGGCCACAAGGGCGCGCAGCAGCTCCAGGGTTTGACGGCCTTGCTCCTCAATGGCCACCAGCAAGGCGCGGCCCTCCGCAGCGTCGCTGTCGGAATTGGACTGGTTTGGTTTGGGCTTCACGTCAGCGGTCATGGTTGCTCCTGCGCTTTGCCGCAGGATTATGCTTCCGCTTGCGAACGGGGTTGGCCAAAGAGGATTGCCCGCACGAGGCGCAGGAGTGTGACCGCGCCTGCACGCGATGGCCTGGCGGTTCATGGCGCTCTACTCCGGCGGCCGATCCTTGGCCTCGGCATAGCAGCGCAAGTAGCGCTTCCCGAGCCGCCCTCCTTCCTGGATGGCCAGCTCCAGTTGGCTGACAGCGAAGCCATCGGCCGGGTCGTAGCCGACTGACCGGTGCTCCTGGACCTTCTGCCAATAGGCGTAGATCAGCCCCAGACTGTGCGACAGCACCTCCACGTCCGAAGTCCTGATCTCGTCCAGAAGGGCCATGAAGTCGGTTTCGTGGATGTGCGGCCCGTCCGGGCGCATGGTGACGACGAACCGCCCGAAGGCCGGCAGTTTGATGTGACCTCGCCCGGCATCGTCGGAGACACGCGTCTGAGGGTCGCCTCCCGCGTCGTAGTGCCCGGTGGCCCGGATGGACGGAAGCACTTCGCTTGTAACCCAGCGCCGGAAGGCCTTGGCCTGCTGCTTCCTGGACGTGAAGATCAAGCTATAGAGGCCGCTCTCGCTGACGACGGTCATCTCCTGCTTGCCGCCAAGGGTATCGGTAGTAGCGACCCCCTTCTCGTCGTCATCAAGCCGGGTGATCGCGTCGCTCTTGTTAGCTATGTCGAGCACACTGCACACGTCCGCTCCGACGAACCATGGCAGCCCTCCTTTTAGAAGGGTCCGAACAGTCTGGCCCTGGAAGGCAAACTGGGCGGTCGCTGTGACCCTGCCGCGCTCCTGGTCGGGAACGTCCACACCGTTCTCTTGTGATTGCAGGGTGTTATCCGATCCGCTCCCGGATGCCTCCGGTCCGGCCTTGCCCGTGCCTCTTTCCCGTCTGCCCACTTCCTGGCTGGTGTTCGTGGTCTGCTCCGCCTGAATTTGCTCGCTCATGCCCGCCTCCGTGGATGGGCGTGAGCCTGCCCCAGGATTTTGCGAACGGGGCCGGACGGTTTTGCGAACGGGGGGTTCGATTCCGACCCCGCTCCGGACGCCCGGCGGAACGCACCACCGGTGCATTGGTCCATATACCAACCTTCCACGTCTCCTCCACGTCGCCGGGATGGCGTCGCCATGGCGCCAGCACGTCGCCAATGGCGGGGAACTGCCGTGCAGGCGTTCATACGCGGCCGTGATCGAAGCCGGAGACCGGTCGGGCTGCCCGTTCGCAAAGCCGCCGAGGATCATCGGCGGCATGAGCGACCGACTGCCACGGTCCAACCGGGAGTGCTCCGCCTTGCAGACATCATCCTTGCTTTCGGGCGCCCCCGAGGCGCTCGACGTGTGCTTCAGGCCGCGCCCCTTCGCAGTCATGCGCCAAGTCCTGCGCAGCCTCAGCGATGATGCCCCCCGGTCGGCATGGCGCATTGCCAACGAACGCGGCTTGAACTTGTCCAATGTGCGGGGGGCGTTGCGGCGGCTTGCCGTGGCCGGGTTGGCACGCCAGGTCGAGCGTGACTGCTTCGTCAGGTGCGGGCCGGCTGGACCGGTGCTGGCGGACGAGGAGGTGCCGCCGGAGGTAGGCCGTCAGATCCTGAGCTGCTTGACTGAGCCGCGCCGGCCCCGAGAGATCGCCGCCATCGTGAACCGGCCGCAGTCGGTCACGACGGGGCACCTGCGCCACCTGCTCAAGCGTGGCCTGGTTGTCCGCATCGACAGGGGGGTCTATGCCCTGGCGTGCCGGGTCCATCCCCCGGCCGCTGACGCGCATGCCGGCGTGACACGGGCGGGCACCCTGGCGGTTGTGCCCCAGCGAACGCCCGGCGTCCGGCCTTGGTGAAGGCCACCGTCATGGTGCCAGCCGGGCGCCAGAACGACATCCACCGGCACGCGGAGACGCTGCGAAAGCGCCCGGGGAACCACCTACCGGGTTCGGCCGGGCAAGCCCTGTCCAAGATGGATGCGGCAGGCCCCAAGACGGAAAGCGCAGCGTGCCGTGCAGGCGGGGCGCGCTGACCATGCTACCCATCACACCGAAGGGCGAGCAGTCGAACGCAGCCCCTCTTTTGCCCGAGGAGGACCGCCTGTTGCGCGGAGCTTCGGGCTTCTGCCGGTGGTGGCGCGCTACCAGCAGCTCCGCAGCGGGTAGTGCTTCCCGTGCGGGTGCCGGCCGGGGGCGGAGCACCCGCCTGCCCTGGTGCATATACCTATCGTCCACGTCTCCGCCACAGCGCCGGGATGGCATCGCCACAGCGCCGGCACGTCGTCCACCCTGCTTTGATCGAAGCCGCGGGCCGGTCGGGTTGCCCGTTCGCAAAGCCGCCTAGGATTATTGGCGGCATGAGCGATGTAGAGAGCGCGCGCCTGTTCCGGAAGAAGCGCGTCCGTCCCTACCGGGGACGGGGCGACGTGTACTCCTGGCTACGGACGCACCATGAGAGGGTGGCCGAGCTGGTGCCGACCTGGGCGTGGAGCGATCTTGTCGTCGAGATGCTCCGGGACGGATTACAGGGCCGGGGTGGAGTGGCACCGACCGCGAAGGCAGTGACGAAGGTTTGGCAGCGGGTATGCCGGGACGTTGCGTCCGAGGCGGCATCCGAGTTGCCCAAACGCAGCAAGCCCCCGTCCCGTATATCGCCGGACTGGCGGCCCCAAGAGGTCGTGCAGCTACCAGCGCCGCCTTCCAACTCATCGAGGCAGGTCATGGTTGTGGGCGGGGCGCCGGCGACCGAACCCGACTTCGCCACCGTTGACCCGGCGGGAGTGCCGGTCGCGCCTGGCCACGTCTTCTACAACGGCAAGACGATGCTTCGGCACGTCGCCGAGCAGGTGGCGCGCATCATCCGCACTGCCCGTGAAATGGACCGAGGCAAGTGAGGCCCGGCCAGAACCGCCGCATCCGCGGCAACACCAAGAGGAGAAATACCATGGACGATCTCTCGAAACCCGCCGTTGAGCCGTCGCCGCCTGACCATGTTGAAGCGCTGTCAGCCCAGTCCGAGGGGCATTCCCCAAAGGTGGACGCGGTGGCAGTCGTGGTGAGCGGGCGTGGCCGGGTGGGCAAGACGACGGCGGCCAACACCATCGTGCAGTTTTGCCGCAGCAAGGGTGCGACGTTGAAGGTGTGGAACGCCGACCGGCAGAACGAGACCCACAGCCTGAACACGTTCCACCCGGATGCCCTCCGGCCGCCAACGGGCGATCCCGAGGACAAGCGGCTGTGGCTGGAGGAGCGGTTCGACGAGCAGGCGCGGGGCCGGTTCGATGTGGTCCTGGACATGGCTGGGGGTGATCCGCTGGTGCGGCAGCTGGCGAAGGAGGCCCGGCTGGTCCGCACCCTGGCCCGCCGGGGCGTGCAGGTGACGTCGGTCCAGGTGCTTGGCCCTGACGTGGCGGACCTGGACTACCTCAAGCTCTCGATGGATGGCGGCCTGTTCATGCCGGAGGCGACGGTGCTCCTCCTCAATGCGGGCCTGGTCCGGTCGGGCCGCTCGATGGAGGCGGCGTTTGCGGAGGTGATCGGCAGCGAGGTGTTCATGGGTGCTTTGGGACTGGGCGCCAAGCTGGTCTTCTTCCCGAGCCTGCTGTGCATGTCTGCGGTCAACGACCGGGGCCTGACGTTCACGGAGGCGATGCGGGGCGCGGTCAAGCCTGGGCAGGAGCCAGTGTCGTTCTTCGACCAGTCGCGGGTGGAGATTTTCTGGGAGGACGAGCTGCCGAAGTTCTTTGGCGAGATCCCGGCTGCCTGGTTGCCGGCGATGCCGAATTGGAGGCGTTGATCATGGAGGATCAAGGACCGGACCGGACCGCTATGACCGAAGCAGTGTCGGACGCTGATGGTGATCTGAAAGATGCTCCGGTGCCGGCACTGCCGCCGGTGCCTAAAGTTGGATCTGTCGAGGACTTCAATCGGCTGGTTCAGGGGGTGGAAAGGGCGGCGCATGATTGGGGCCTGCGGCAAGACAGCCTGGAGAGCCGGTTCGTCTCGGCCCTGCTTGGCTGCACGCGGTGGCTGGGAGACCTGAGCGAGGCAGGGCGGGCCGACATGCGTGCGGCGCTGGATCAGCAGCAGGCCCTGGTCAAGGACGAGCTGGCGCGTGCCAAAGAAATGACAAAGGCGGCGCAGGTATCGTTGAGCCAGGCGCGGCAGGCTGGCCTGACGTATGAGGTCGAGCGGGAGAACTTGGTGCTTCGCATGATCAAGGAGACGCTGCCGCTGTTCATCGAGAAGATGCAGGGCACGCTGGTGCTGAAGGAGAAGCGGCTGAACAGCGACATCCAGCGACGGCGCTATGCGGTGGCGGGGCTGGTGACGCTGGGGCTGGTGTGTGGGGGTTATGGGGTCCGGGCTTGGCAGGACAGTGACGCGACGGAGGCGCTGGGCCAGTGCATGGTGCATCCGTATCAGGCGGGTGGGCACCTGTACTGTCAGCTGAGGTAGGGTTTCTGGTCTGGAGCCCCGGCCTCGCTGCGGGTCAACCCCGGAGGCATGGTCCCTGGCGGGGCTGGGCTGCGCCGGGTGCGGGCCGCTTGGGGCCTGCGCCCGGGGCGGCCCAGCCTTGCCGGAGGGGACGTGCCGGAGCCGCGCGCTGGCGCGGCGCCCCGCTTGGGGCGGGGTTGAGGCGCAGCGAGGCCGGACCATGCTGGTTGATGGCTGCGGGGCGGTTGGGCCGTGCCGGTTGCTGGGATGGCTCGGACTGGACGGGGCCGCCGGCGCGGGAAGGCATTGCGCCGGCGGGATGTCTCAGGTGTGGTCGGTGATGTAGTTGAGCACGCTGACGGTGAGGATTGTTCCTCCGACGAAGATCGTCGAGACCATGGCGGCGTTGAGCAGGAAGCTAACCACTGTTCGGCTCCTTTGCTGTGATTGGTTCGATGGCAACAGGAATATAGCCTAGAAGTTTCAGGGCTGCACCCTCTAACAGGGCTGCCAAGGCTGCTGACGCCGCCGATCTCCAGCCGGTTGCGTGAAGGCTGGGGTTGAACAGGGGGGCGATGAACGCTGATCCGATCAGGGCGATGGCGACCAACTGAAGGCCGCCGGCCCCTAGCTTCAGGCGTTCTTCGATGTGCTTGGCGGGCGCGGGATACCATCCCAGGAAGCGCACAAGGGAGAGCATGGTCTTGACCTTGTATGGCTGGCAGGTTCTAGCGGGCGGGTAGCGGGGGCCTGGTATGGCCCCCACCGGTGTTGTGTCCTGCTAGTCCTTACTGAAGGCTCCGGCCTGCATGGCGAGGCTGCGGGTGCTGACGGCGCGGCTGGGGGCTGCCATGCCCTCGTAGGGCTTCCAGTCCTTGCCGACGACGTGGGCGTAGGCGTCCACGGCTCCCTGTGCGGCGGCGAGCAGGGCGTAAGCTTGCAGCCCGACTTCGGCGGCGAACTCGCAGGCGCGCTGTGCCTTGTTGGCCATGCCGTCCACGCCTTGGCGGTCCTCGTCGCGGTCCTCGTTGCCGATGGCGCTGGTGAGCTGGCGGGCCTGGGCTGCCTTGGTGTCGTAGAAGTTGCCGGCCCCGTGCGCGCTCCTGACGTAGCCGTCCACGATGCGTTGCATGTGCATCTCCATGGCCTTGTCATTCAGGTTGTCCTGCAAGGCGACTGCACCGCGGGCCAGCACCTCTTCCGTCGTCTCGCGGATGGCGTGGAAGTCCACGACCTCCAAGCCGTAGGCGGTGCTGATCTTGCTGGCGACGGCCTCATTTGGGCAGATGCGTTCGGCGGTGGCGAGGGTGACGACCTGGCGGGCCTGGGCCTGGGGCATCGTGCGGGGAGCCTGCGGTGCGGTGGCGGGCTTGGTCTTGCCCTTGGCGGGAGCCTTGGACTTCTCGGCCTGGGCCTTGTTCATCGCGGCGTTCATGGCAATGTCGTCGTTGTTCTGGGACATGATGTGCTCGCATCCTGTTCTATGGGCCGCCCCTGTCGGTCTTCACACCGGCGGGGGCAACCCGCTGCGGTCCTCATCAACCGCGAGTTAGTTATCCCATATCTCCGCAGTCCAAGCAACTGAAAAGGCGGGATATACCTGTCATTACTGGTAACATAATCGTGAGCAAAAAGCATAGATTGGCAGCATCCCGCGCTTGACTGTCAGCCTGGCCCGCTCTGTTCTTCGGAGAGCCTCCGAGTTCTTGCTTGTCTTGCTCTAGGAATACTGCCGCTTGGCAGTATTCATGCCCGGCGCCTGCATTGAGGTGTCTGTTCCCCGGTGTCGCCCCGTCGTGAGGCCCTCTTCACCGGGAGGCCAGGGCCAGGTCAACGGCGCGTCCGCTTCGGCGCGGGACCGGAGCCACGCGCAGGCGGGCCGCTTGGCCCGGTGAGCATGGCGAGGACCCACCCGTTGACCTGGCCCTGGCCTCCTGGTGGGCCTCATCTCACGATGGGGCGACACCGGGGAACAGACACCAGGGCTGACGCTGGGCTTCCTTGCTTCCTGGGCTTGCCTGCGTCAGCGATCGCAACCCCGAAGGGGCGGAGACGCCGCTTGGCGGCTTCGTCGCCGCACTCGCGGCGATAGAGCGCGGCCGCCGCGGCTTCGCGGGGGAGACGCCCAGAGGCCAGCAGGTGAGGCAGCCCTGGCCTGACAGTCGGAGCAGCCCCGCCCTACCAGCGCACGGCGAGCTTCCTTCCCCGCCTGCCCTCACGCGGGCCGCGGATGCGACCGCCTGCGCCAGGCAATAGACGGTCCGGCGACAAGTGCCGCCTGCATCCGGGGTGAGCTGCGGTTTTGCGTTTGGGCGGCGTGCCCGTTCGCAAGGCGTGGTGGGACGGTGGGGTCCTCGAAAGGGAGGACTTGGTTCCATGGTGAAGCGAATGAGGGCCGGCTGCGGTGCTGGGATTACGGATTGTGCAGCGGGGGAACGGCGTGGCCGGTTGAGGCTTGCGCTGGTTGCGGGCTGTGCGACGATCCTTGTGGGTCAGATATTGAGGCCCGGAATGGGGGCAGCCCAGCAGGCGCAGACGTTGGATGGGGCTCCGGTGCAGGTGCAGCCGACGGCGCTGGAGCCTGGGGTTCCGGCGATAACGGTGAGTGTTGGGACGCCGAACCCGTTCCCTGGCAATGGCGGTGCTGGGACTGAAACGGGTTCTGGCACGGGCGATGGGACGGGTGGCGGGTCTGGGGGCGGTGCGACGGCAGCTGGGGACAGCAGTGCGCTGAGCAAGATGCTGAGCACGCCGTGGGGTGCTACGGCGGTGAGCAACGCGCAGACGGTTGGGATCAACCCATCAGCATTGGCAGCGACGTGTGTTGTGGAGAGTGGGTGCCAGAACGTTGGGGGGTCTGGGAGCAATGGGACGATCACGGGTGCATTCCAGATGTCGGCGAGCACGTATACGTCGATGATCAACGCGGCGCTTGCGGCGAACCCGAGCCTGGGAAGCCAGGTTGTACCAGGGCTTGGGGGACAGAATGACCCGGCGACGCAATCTATTGCGGCTTCGGAGTATCTGTTGCAGGGGTCGCAGTATCTGCAGAACCATGGCATCGCCGCCCCGACTGTTACAGATGTCCGGGGCTACTATAACTTTGGTCCAGCGGGGGGTGCTGCCATAGCAAATGCGACGTCTGACCAGACCATGGCATCGGTTCTGTCAAACTTCTCCGCTGCTACATTAGCGAAGAATGGCATCACCTCGGGTGAGACAGTGGGGCAATGGCAGGCAGGTGTCGCAGCAAAGATTGGCAATGCCGCGACGCAGTCCGTCACACCATAGGAGACATGAATGATACATAGAACTCTTTGGCACATCGGCTTCGCGCTGATGCTTTCTTCTCCGATAGCTGCTTGGGCGCAACGCCCTACGATTGTTGGCCCTCTTGCAGGTTATCAGTGCATGATGTTGAACATAACGGAGAAGCAGGCCCTCGATCCGAATCTCCAAATACCGGTTTACACCCAGCCGTCCGAGACGAGCCAGCTATTCGGCTATGCGTCCCTTCAGGTGGCCGTTCAACAACCACCCCGGATGGTAAACGGCTTCACAGAGATGCTCTTTCCGACTGGGGCCAAGGTCTGGATCAAGACGGGTCTCCTGCGCCCCTATCGCAGCCTCGGTGATCCTTCTGCTCGGTGCAACCCTGTATCGTTGTCCAACGGGCATGTTGGGTTCGACCACCCCCATTCTTAGCTGACCTGAAGGAGGGACTTCACCGCCGGTGAGTAAATATAGGCCACCTTGGATAGTCTGGTTGATCCTGAGCGCGGTGCTGTTCCTGGCTGGATCGGCGTCGTTTGCTCTGGGTGGTTCGCACCAGCTTGCCGAGCTTGGGGTGTTGGGCGCGATCGCGGCGGTAGCCGTGATCGCTGCCTTTGCGGGATAGGGCAAGACCTCGGAGGGGCATTTCCACCCGGTCAGCAGGCGCGCGGGGATTTGGGGGCTGAGGCGCCCGCCCTATCCGCCGGCGTCGGGCTGAGCTGTAAGTGGCCACCATCCGTTCGCAGACCGGGGTTGCAAGCTCCTGGCACGGGCTGGGAGCTGACGACCGATGCCGACGCGTGCAGACCTGCTGGTGCTGCTGGGACCGCTGGCCGACATCCTGCCGCGCGAGGCTGTGGTGGTGATCGCCGGACTGGCGGCAACGCTGGCAGCAGCGGTGTGCGGTCGGGCGTTGGCGCAGCGGCGCTCGCTGCTGTTCGCGGTCGGCTGGGCAGCTGGTATGGCGGCCGTGGCGGTCCTGCAGGCCGGCCTCGACGGACTGATGCGCTACGGTGCGGACGTGCGCGTTGCCGATGCGGTGCCGCTCGGCGAGGATGCCCTCGCCCACCTGGTCCGGGCCTGGTGGCCGCAAGCGGCTTGCGCGGCGGCGGTAGGCAGCGCGATCGCCACCGTGTTGGCGCGACGTCGGCGCCGAAGCCGCCCGGACGTGAGCGCGCTGGAGGTGTTCATGGAGGACGGCGGCGCTGACGGCCGCTGATCCCGTTCGCAAGGCGCTGTGGCAGGCTCACCCGGCCAACTACCGCCTTGAGGTCCCCCCATGCCGTCGAACTCCCTCCTTTTCTTCCTTGCTGTCCTCGCCTGCGTCTCGATCCTCATGCTGTCCGGTCTGGCCCGCCGGCCCGGCAATGGGTTCCGGGCGGGGGATTACCGGGCCAAGCGGCTGCTGACGGCCTGGGAGGTGCGAGCGCTGGGGGAGATCAGGTCCGATCTCCCGCGGGGCTACTATGCCTGTCCGCAGGTGCGCCTGGCCGACTTCATCGAGACCGAGGTGCGCGATCCCGCCCGGCGGCAGGGCGCGCTGAACCGGGTGTCGCGCAAGTCGGTGGACTTCGCGGTGATCGACGGCGCCGGGCGCGTGGTTCTGGTGATCGAGCTGGACGACAAGACGCACGGGAGGCCGGACCGGGTGCGGCGGGACCAGATGGTGGACGCGGTGCTGGCGCACTGCCGGATGCCGCTGCTGCGGGTGCGGCCGGGCCAGCGGGTGGACGTGGTGCGGCACCTGCAGGCGTTGGAGCGGCAGCCCGTAGGATAGCTGTGCTGCCGGAGCCGGAGGGCACCGCTGCTAGAGGTTGGGATCGGACAGGTTGCGGCAGGTGCCATGGGCGATGCGCCCGTGGACCCAGCCATAGGCGGCGTAGGCGCCGGTCTGCAGATCCAGAGTGACGTTGGTGGCGACGCGCGTGCCGTCCCGGCGCTGGACGCCCCAGGTGGCCAGCCCTGCCTCCAGCTTCACGTACTCCACCAGGTCGCTAGCGACAGAGCCAGAGCCATCGACGTAGAGCATGTTGTTGTCGCTGACGGCCAGGCGCTCGGGTTCGAGGCGCACGTTGGTGTGGGTAGTCCTGCCCCCGGCATCGTTGGTGACGTCGCAGCGCCAGGCCAGGACGCGGGCATCAGCGTCATGTGGCAGGGCCACGGCGCCCAGGAGGACCAAGGCAACGCGGGATGGCAGGGCTGGCGGCATCGAGGGATTGCTCCTGATCACTGAGGGCGGGGACCGGGCTGCGGCCCGGAGGGCGGATTGGCGGCACCGGGCGGGTTGAGGCCGGGGTTGGCGGCGAGCTTGGCGGCGGTGGTGTGCAGCGGATGCGGGCCGGGCAGGATGTGCGGCGCGAGCAGGCGGTCGAGTGCGGTGCCGGGCTTGCGGAGTTCCTCGGTGAGTGCGGCCAGGAACTCGCCTTTGCCGATGCTCGGCCAGTCGATGTGGAAGCCGGCGCGGCGGCTGAGGTCGGCATGGACGGTCATCAGGGTGCGGCCGTCGGTCTCCAGGAACGGGTGGGCGTAGGCGAGGGCGCCGAACACCTCGCCGGGCCGGCTGCGCAGGCTGGCGGGGTCGCGCGCCATGTCCAGGCCGTACTCGACGGCGCGGCGGACGTCCCCGGGATGGGCGAACAGGTCGTAGCGCCCCGCCTTGCCGATGGCGAGGCTGGGGGCAAGGGCGGCGCGGTCCTGCCCGGCCCAGGGATAGAGGTCGCCGAACAGGACCTGGTTCGTCTGCAGGACATGCTCGTAGCGGAGCTGGGGCACGGCCCGCAGGCTGTCGAGGGCGGCGGCCACGTTGTCGGAGAAGGCGCCGTGTTCGAGACGGCGCACCCGGCCGGGATCGGCCTCGCCGGCGGTGTTGCGCAAGTAGCCCCGGGTGGCGAAGTCCCCGAAGGGATCGAAGGGCATCAGGCCGCTTGGCGAAGGTAGGCGGCGTGGAGCTGCAGGCGCTCGGGAGCGGTTACGACGCCGGCGCGCCGCAGGGCGAGCAGCAGCAGCTCGACGGCATCGGGGGCGGCCTCGGCGTCGGCGAGCCGGGAGATCGCGGTGGCAAAGGCGTCGGCCGGCGTCGGCGTGAAAGCAACGCCATGGGAGCGCGCGGCAGAGCGCGCCCAGTCGGCGACGGGGATGCGTCCCGCGAGGGCGTCAGCGACGCCGGGATCGCTGGGCGGGGGGGAGCCAGCTCGGGTCATGGCATATGTCCTGATTGAAGGGAAAGCATAGCACATTCAGGCTGTTGCCGCCCTGGCACGTCACGCTGCCGGATCAGGTCCGCTCGTATCGGGACCGTTCCCCCCGATGGGCGGGCAGGTGCGTATGTGCTTGGGGGAGAGCCGTCCGCTCGGGGAGGCTCAATGCGGCCGGTGGCTCGGTCTGAGGCATTGGCATGGATGGGCTGGGCCTGGCGAGCATGGGGAGGGGATCGGCAAGTCTGGCCTGGGGAAGCATGGGAGCAGGTTCGAAGGCTCGCGGGAAGGCATAGGCCACGGGCGGACCGGCAGCGCGTTCGGAAAACGCGGTCGCGGTCCGGCCTAAGCAGCCTTTTTTAGGTTCTCACACGGATGCTTCATGCGTTCCTTGTTGAGCTTTTTGACGGCAGCGTGAATGGCGCTGTTCAGGTCAGTTACGTCCCTGAACGTTTGATGAGCCAGGTGGTG
>JAABUT010000557.1_pt1 | contig 57668 bp, 55 predicted proteins | sample 5559281 | NCBI WGS metagenome assembly JAABUT01 (sample SAMN10711880, study PRJNA513359) | rock metagenome | isolation source: Antarctica rocks | place: Antarctica: Victoria Land, Ricker Hills nord | collected 2016-01-04 | reverse complement strand
CCCGGCCGCTCACCTGCAAACGACACCATCCACCAGGCCGACGAATCGATCGAAAGACAGCAGGTTCGCGTCAGGCTTACGGTGAGTCAGACCCAGCAGATGGCGCCAACTACATCCTCACTGGCTTTCGGGCGGCCCGAGGCTGCAGGACTTCCGGCAGCCAGCACCGATCACCGTGGCCCGCAATTCCGGCCGACCAACAAGCGTGCGGCTATCCTGGGACATGGCTGCCTACGAGTCCCACATCGACCGGGCGATCCGCGAAGCCACGGAGCGCGGCTCCTTCGACAATTTGCCGGGGGCCGGAAAGCCGTTGCCGCCGAACGAGTCCGGTGGCGACGATTTCCTGCGCCGATGGGCGACTGCGGAAGAGAGCGGCAGCTCTTTCCTGCCCATGTCGCTGCAACTGCGCAAAGAGGCCCACGACATCAAGGTCAAGGTGGCGGCCGAACGCTCCGAGCAGAGGGTGCGGGACATCGTTGCGGATCTGAACAACCGGATCTCGAACGAGATCCGGATGCCGACATCCCAGCCGCCACTGGCGATCCGGCAGCTCGACGCCGACGAGATCGTCGGCCAGTGGCGAACGGAACGAGAGCGCAGAGCGGCCGAGAACGCCGCCGCGCTGCCCGAGCTGCAGCCGGCGGCGGCGAAGGACCACAGGCGCTGGTGGCGAAGGGCCGCTCGCTGAGCCGGATCCCGGTGCGCCCGCCCCCGACCGAGGGTCGTGTCGCTCCCGACCGGCGCGCCGGTGGTGCCGTACCGCCGCCAGCCGTCACCCCGTGTCGTACCTGGGAGTAGCGTGGATCCTGTGCCCAGTAGAGGCGACCGAACACCCGTCATCACGGCTGCCGAATTGTCCTACGACGACCAGTTCCGGATGCGCCGCAGACGGTACGTGATCATGATGGGCATGCGGGTACCGTTCCTCATCGCTGCGACCGCCCTGTACCACATCCCGTGGCTCGCCCTGCTGCTGATCGCCATTTCCGTCCCCCTTCCCTGGATGGCCGTGCTGGTGGCGAACGATCGGCCGGCCCGCCGCCAGCGGATCGCGCCGGCGGGGACCATCAACCATGAGCGGGCGCTGGCCGGCGGCAGTCACGAGATCATCGACGGCGCCGACCACCGGGACCCCGCTGCGCACAGCTGATGTCAGCTGAGCTGCTTGAGCGGCCTCGCTGCTCAGACCGTCCGGGCTACTGAGCTGCTTGAGCCGCAGCCTTGGCCGCCTTCTTCGCGGCCCGCACAGCCGTGAGCGATTCGGGGCTGGTGACGTCGGCCACCGAGATGCGGCTGCCGTCCTCGCCGTACGCCCCCGCGGCCTCCCGCCAGCCGTCCGGGGCGACGCCGTACTGCTTACCGAGCAGGGCCAGGAAGATGGCTGCCTTCTGTTCGCCGAACCCGGGCAGCGCCGCGATCCGCTTGCGTAGCTCCGCGCCGGTGGCGGCGGTTGCCCACAGGTTCTCGGCGGCACCCCGGTAGTCGGCGATCAGCACCCGGCACACCGCCTGCACCCGGCCCGCCATTGAGCCGGGGAACCGATGCACGGCCGGCGGCGTCGCGCACAGTGCCGCGAACTGCTCGGGGTCGGCGGCGGCGATGGCCGCGACGTCCAGCGAGCCGCCCATTCGCTCGGCGATCACCGCAGGCCCGGAGAATGCCTTCTCCATCGGCACCTGCTGGTCGAGCACCATGCCGATCAGCAGGGCGTTGCCGTCCCGCGCGAGCAGCGCGTCGGCCTCCGGATTGCCGGTCAGATACAGCGAGGTAGCGGTCACGCCCACCAGCGTCTCAGGTCCTGCCGACGGCCGCCACTATCCTGATCCGGATGACCAGCCCCGCCCGGACGTCGCCATTGCGGGACCGGGGTGTGCTGCACCGGGTCACCGATCGGATCCCCGGATGAGGGCCGTCGCCAGCCGGGTCAGCTCGGCGTCGGTCACCGTACTCGGCGAAGAGGTGGGCGCCCTCGGCTCGGCGGGGCTGCTGGTGCTGCTCGGTGTCACCCATTCGGACACCGTGCACACCGCCCGGCGGATGGCCGGCAAGTTGCATGAGCTGCGGATCTTGCGGGACGAGCAGTCCTGCGCCTCGACCGGCGCCGGACTACTGGTGGTCAGCCAGTTCACCCTGTACGGCAGCACCGCCAACGGCCGGCGCCCGAGCTGGTCCGACGCGGCGACCGGGGAGACCGCCGAGCCGCTGGTGGACGCCGTCGTCGCCGAGCTGCGGCGCCGGGGAGCGGCAGTCGCCACCGGCGTGTTCCGGGCCGAGATGGCCGTTACCAGCACCAACGACGGCCCGTTCACCGTGCTGATCGATCTCGAGTGAACCCGCCGGTCGGCGGGCAGACGACGACCGGCCGAACGACACGCCACCTCCCACCGGTCACCGCCGGGCCCGGCCCCGCCACGACGGCACGCGCCTGTCAGAGCGCTGAATCTCCCATGCCGTTCCCATCCGGGGCACAGCGGACCCCACGCCTGACACGTTTGGGTAAGCAGCAGGGCAACCAGCGGGCGGCCCGGACGTCCGGCCTTGAGGCCCCGGCTCGAACCGACGGGAACGAATCAACCAGTCCCAGCGTTTGTACAGAGGCGCGATGAAGGGAGCATTATATGACCGCCGCTCCGATTCTCACCGGATCCAGTTCGACCGGGCCCACCACGTCTTCGGCCTCGAACCAGACAACCGGAACGAAACCCGCCAAGGTCGTGACGAAGACATTCGGCAGCAACACCGGCCAGGTACCCGCAGCAACGGGAGCCATCAGTGAGCCGGTCGAGGGGGAAAACGATATGACAGTACCGGTCGACCCGATCGAGCAGTCCCGGATGGACGCCGACGACCTGGACGCCCAGAGCCCGGCCGCCGATCTGGTGCGGGTGTATCTGAACGGTATCGGCAAGACTGCGCTGTTGACGGCCGAGCAGGAGGTGGTACTCGCCCGCTCCATCGAGGCCGGGCTGTACGCCACCCACAAGCTGGAGTCCGGCAAGCGGCTGACGCCGCAGCGCAAGGCCGACCTGCGCGCCGTGGTCCGAGACGGCCGACGGGCCCGCCAGCACCTGCTAGTGGCCAACCTGCGGCTGGTGGTTTCGCTCGCCAAGCGGTACACCGGTCGCGGGATGCCGCTGTTGGACCTCATCCAAGAGGGCAACCTCGGCTTGATCCGCGCCGTCGAGAAGTTCGACTACGCCAAGGGCTTCAAGTTCTCCACCTATGCCACCTGGTGGATCCGGCAGGCGATTTCGCGCGGTATGGCCGATCAGGGACGGACCATCCGGCTGCCCGTCCACCTGGTCGAGCAGGTCAACAAGCTCTCCAGGTTGAAGCGGGAACTGCACCAGCAGTACGGCCGCGATGCCACCCTGGAAGAGCTGGCCCAGGAGTCGGGTATACCGGTCGATCGGATCAACGACCTGATGGACCACGCCCGGGACCCGGTGTCGCTGGACATGCCCGTCGGGGCGGACGAAGAGGCTCCCCTCGGCGATTTCATCGAGGACTCCGAGTCGGCGTCGGCCGAGGCGGTCGTGGTGGCCGGCTTCATGCACTCCGACATCGACAAGGTGCTCGACACGCTGGACGACCGCGAGCAGATGGTGGTTCGTTTGCGGTACGGACTCATGGACGGTCGCCCGCACACCCTGGACGAGATCGGCCGGGTCTTCGGCATCTCCCGGGAACGGGTGCGGCAGATCGAACGCGAGTCGATGACGAAGCTGCGCGCCGGTCAACGATCCGAGGCGCTGCGGGCGTACGCCAGCTGAATAGTCGCGATCGCAGTGGCGGTCGCGCCGCAATCGTCTTCACCCTGAGGGGCCGGGTTCGTCATCATGGCGAACCCGGCCCTTCGTCTTGTCCGGACGCCGTCTGCGGCACCTGTCCGGGGTGCACCACGTCGCCGTCCGACAACATCGTCCGACAACATGACGTCGGCCTCCCAGTGCTCAGGGTATGGCCGCAGTTGCTCGTGTTCTGGTCGCAGGGACGATCAGCCGCTGGGATCGAACGGATCCAGTCCGTGCAACGGATAGACGGCTCGGCGTACCTCGTCGATGGCGCGGTCGACCGGTCCCTCCTGTTGGCCGTCCCACGGCTCGAAGACGATCCCGTCCGGATGGCCCTCCGTCATCATGGTGGGCGGGTCGATGTGCGGGCGGGCCCCCAGGGCGCGGGCGATCCAGTCGGTGGGGATCTCCGTCCGCGGGTCGATGTCGCGGCCGGTGACGATCGCCAGCAGGTTGGTCCATGATCGCGGCACCACCCTGACCACCGAATAGCCGCCGCCGCCCAGGGCCAGCCACCGCCCGTCGGTGTAGGTCTCGGCCAGTTCGCGCAGCGCAAGATAGCTGTGGCGATGGCCGTCCACCGACAGGTTCAGGTCGGCAAGTGGATCCTCCGCGTGCGAATCGGCGCCGTGCTGACTGACCAGCACCTGCGGCCTGAACGCCCTGGTCACACCTGGCACCACCGCATGAAATGCCCTGTGCCACATGCGATCCGAGGCACCCACCGGCACCGGCATGTTCACCGAGGTCCCCGCCGCTGCCCCTCGGCCGACCTCGCCCGGCCAGCCGGTCCCCGGCCAGAGCGCCAGCGGAGATTCGTGGATCGAGATCGTCAACACCCGCGGATCGTCGTAGAACGCCGCCTGCACTCCGTCCCCGTGGTGCACATCGACATCGATATACGCCACCCGCTCGACACCGGAATCCAGCAGCGCCCTGATGGCCAGCGCCGCATCGTTGTAGATACAGAAGCCGGACGCCATGGCCCGCATCGCATGGTGCAGCCCCCCGGCGATGTTGACCGCCCTGTCGGTCTCCCGGCGGGCGATGGCCAGGGCGGCGGTCACCGAGCCGCCAGCGATCAACGCGGCAGTCCGGTGCATCTGGGGGAACGCGGGGTTGTCGGGGGTGTCGATGCCATGACCGACCGGGCGGGCGGGCCCGGCAGGCCCCGACGCCCGCTTGACCGCGTCGACATAGGCCGGCGAGTGCACGGTGGCCAGCGTGTCGTCGTCCGCCGGCGTCGGGGCGCATATCTCGATGCCGCCGAGCACGCCCAGGCTGTCCGCGAGCGCCCAGGTGAGCTCCCAGCGCAGGGGGTGCATCGGATGGCGCCCACCCAGGTCGTAGCCAAGCATCGCCGGGTCCCAGATCACCATCGGCACAGCCATGTCGCCCAGGCTATGCGAGCCCCCCGCCCCCTCAGCGCGAACGCTGCCCGACCCCCTGCCGGCGGGTGGCTCAGGCGCCGGTGGCGACGGGGCGGCCGGCGGCGGACCAGCCGGAGTAGGAACCGGGGTACAGCGCGAGGTCGAGTCCGGCGATCCGGCCGGCCAAGATCAAGTGACAGGCCGTCACCCCGGAACCGCACGAGGCGACCGCGCGCCGGGCGTCAGGCGTGGCCCCCGACGGGGTGTCCGATGGCAGCGCCCCGGCTGCGGCGAACCTGGCCGCCAGCTCGACGCCGGGCCGGAACGTCCCCTGTTCGGTGACCAGCTCGGTGAGCGGGAGGTTCGTCGCTCCTGGAATGTGCCCGGCAACCGGATCCAGCGGTTCCACCTCCCCCCGGAATCGCTCGGCCGCCCTGGCATCGAGCAAGACTCGATCGTGGGACAGAGCGGCGGCAGCCGCGCCTTCGATGTCGACGGTCGGCATCCCACCCGGCCAGACGACCGCGGTACCTGACGCCGGCCGCCCAGCCGGATCTCCGGTCTCGACCGGAAGCCCCGCGCTCCTCCATGCCCGGAAACCGCCGTCCAGCACTCTGGAGTTCGCAAGCCCCGACCACTTCAGCAACCACCACGCCCTGGCGGCGATGGACGAGTTGGCCCCGTCGTAGACGACCACCCGCGAGTCGTCCGAGATCCCGGCACTCCGCCAGACCTGCTGCAGCGCAGCGGGTTCGGGCAACGGATGCCGACCGCCGCCGTTCTCGGTGTCCGGTCCGGCAGCCAGGTCGGCGTCCAGGTCGACGAACACCGCTCCCGGTAGGTGCCCGTCCAGGTATGCGGCTCGCTGCGGTCCGGCCGGCGTCCACCTGACGTCCAGTAGCACCGGTGGGCGCGGCTCGGCCAGTTCGGCGGCCAGTGCCTCGGCATCGATCAGCGGGTGTTCGGTCACCCGGCCATTGTGGCCCCGCACCGCCCGCAGCGAACCGGAATCGCTTGTGCATGGGCAGCGTTGGCCCGGCTCGGTAGGATCAGTTACCGGCCAGGAAGGAACACACCGGGTGAACGACCTCATCGACACCACCGAGATGTACCTCAAGACCATCTTCGAACTCGAAGAAGAAGGTGTGGTGCCGCTGCGCGCGCGCATCGCCGAGCGCCTGCAGCAGAGCGGCCCGACGGTGTCGCAGACCGTTGCCCGGATGCAGCGGGACGGATTGCTAGTTCTGGAGAACGATCGGCACCTGGAACTCACCGAGCACGGCCGGGAGCGGGCCACCGCCGTGATGCGCAAGCATCGGCTCGCCGAGCGGCTGTTGATGGACGTCATCGGATTGCAATGGCGCGACGTACACGTCGAGGCCTGCCGCTGGGAACACGTGATGAGCGAGCAGGTGGAGCTGCGGCTGGTCGAGCTGCTCGGGCATCCACGCGTCGACCCCTACGGCAACCCGATTCCCGGACTCGGCCAGATCGGTTCGCCGGCCGCGCCCGTCACCGAAACCCACGCCGACCTGCAAAACGCAGCCGTGGCGGCGGCCAGCGGTGGCCGCTACGAGGTCCGCAGGATCAACGAGATCGTCCAGGACCAGCCGGCCGTGATGACCCGGTTGTTCGACGGCGGAATCGTCCCGGGGGCCGTCCTGGAGTTGACGGTCGACGGACCGGCCGTCTCCGCCCTGGTCGGCAGCCGGACGACCGCCATCAGTGAGGACGTGGCCCACGGCATCCACGTACGCCCGGCGGTCGCGGTCGGTTGAGCGTCGGCGCACCGTCGACCGGCAACCAGCAAACCGCTGCCGACGCTCTGTCGCGTTTCCTGGCGGCGACCGGGCCGACTTCGGCTGGCACGGCACCGGGTCGGCGTCTCGCGCTGGTGCTGACCGGCGCCGGGGTGAGCACCGACTCGGGCATCCCGGACTACCGCGGACCCGGCGCACCGGCCCGGACGCCGATGACCATCGGCGAGTTCCGATCCGGTCCGGCCGCCAGGCAGCGGTACTGGGCGCGCAGCCACCTCGGCTGGCGGCGCATGCACCAGGCGATCCCGAACACCGGGCACCGGGCGCTGGCCGACCTGCAACAGCGCGGTGTCCTGGGCTCGGTGATCACCCAGAACGTCGACGGCCTGCACCAGCGGGCCGGCACCTCTGGAGTGATCGACCTGCACGGCCGGGTCGACAGGGTGATCTGCCTGGCCTGCCGCGCCGTGAGCGGGCGGGCCGATCTGCACGCCAGGCTGACGGCGGCGAACCCCGGTTTCGGTGACGGCCTGGACCTGACCCACCGCCCAGACGGGGATGTCGAGCTGGCCGACACCAGCACATTCGTGTTGGTGAACTGCCCGGTCTGCGGCGGTGACCTGAAACCGGATGTGGTGTTCTTCGGCGAGAACGTCCCGCCGGACAGGGTCGCCGAGTGCTACCGGTTGGTGGAGGCGGCTGCCGCCCTGCTGGTGCTGGGGTCCTCCCTCACGGTGCAGTCGGGTCTGCGGTTCGTCCGGCGAGCGCATCGGCTCGGCACGCCGGTGGCGATCGTGAATCGCGGGATCACCCGAGGCGATGTGTTCGCCGACCTGAAGCTGGATGCCGGCTGCAGCGAGCTGTTGACGCAGGTGGTCAGCCGCACCGGGCCGGCATGGTTCGGCTGACCGGCGCCAGGGTGAAGGCGTGCCCGGCGGCACGCAGGCCGATCGGACGGCTGGCACCTGCGTCGCCGGCCGCCAGGTTCGGGTCGTCCACCACCACGGTCAGTGAGCGGTCGGGGTCGTTGCCGGAAGCGCGCGCGGTCCACAAGCTGTACCGGTCTGTTCCCGGCCGAACCGCGCGGATGACGGTGCGGTCGCTGGTGGTGACGTTCTGGGTGGACCCCACCACGTCGTTGACACCGGCGAGTCGCAGCTGCTGTCCGGGGACCAGGTGCACGGTGACGGCGATGCCGGCCGGCAGGTCGACGGGAGCCGGGATGGCGGGCCGGATCCCGTCGCCGGCCACCCTGATGGTGAACTCGCCTATCGGCTGCGGCGGGACGCACGGCCGGGTCCTGTCGTACCGGGTGATGAGGATCTTGGCCGTCCCCGGCGCGCTCGCCAGCCAGGTGGTCATGCTGCCGTACCGGATCAGTGCCTCGCCATCGCCGGTTACCAGGTAACCGCCGAGGTCGCCCGGCTCCGAGGCCGGGAAGCCGATCCGATCGCCCAGTCTCACCGCGACGGTTTCCCCGCCACCGGCGCTGCTGATCAGTCGCACCGGGGCCGCCCCCTTCGGCGACCACGGCGCCGAACCCGCGATCTGGGCCGAATCCTGGGTGCCGGTCACTGTTGCGGTGCCGGTGAGCGCGGTGGGACCGGCCACTGCGGCGCACCCGGATGCAACCGACGCTGCCACCAGCGCGGTGGCCACTACACACCCTCGAATCGTGTTCATGCGGTTCGGACGGCGCCCGGTCCGGCGAGGTTGCATGACCCGGCACTTTTCGATCAGGTGGCCGGCGCGACCTGCACCCTGGCCCGCTCTCCGTCACCCACCGGGCCGGACAGCACGCCCGGACCGTCGACCAGTTCCGCCCGGTCGACCGACAGCGCCAGTGTCTCGCTGGCGACGTGGTCGCGGCGCTGGGAAATGGCTTGCCACAACGGATCCGAGCAGTCGATCAGCAATGAGATCCGGTCCGACACCTGAAGGCCGGCGTCCTTGCGGGATTGCTGCACCAGCCGCAGCACATCGGCGACGTCACCGTCGGCCCGCAACTGCGGCGTCAGCACGGTGTCCAGGATGAGGAAGCCGCCCGACGGCACCATGCCGACGGCGGCCGACGGACCGCCGGTCGACCCATCCGGGGCTCCGGCCGCGATCAGTTCGAGGGTGTATTCGCCGTCCAGCAGCCGGAAGCCGCCGCATGTCACGGAGCCGTCCTCGGCGGCCGACCAGTCCCCCGCTTTCGCCGCCTTGATCACCTGCTGGACGTCCCTGCCAAGCCGTGGGCCGACCGCCCGCGCGTTCACCGTCAACCGCCGCCCCACCCGCTTCTCCGACGCCGCGGTGTCGATGTCGAGTCGGATCAGTCGCACCTCACGGACATTCACCTCGTCCGCCAGCAGGGCCGAGAACGGTTGCAGCGCAATGGGATCGGGCACCGACACGGAGAGCGCAGCCAGCGGCTGCCTGACCCGGAGCCTGTTCGCCTTGCGCACTGACAAGGCGACCGACGCCACCTCCCGCACCGCGTCCATGGCGGCCACCAAGCCGGCGTCGGACGGCAGAGCGGCCGAGCCCTCCAGGGTGTTCGGCCAGTCGGTCAAGTGGACGCTGCGCTCCCCGGTCAGCCCGCGCCAGATCACCTCGGTGGTCAGCGGAAGCAGCGGCGCCGCCACCCGGCACACCACCTCCAGCACGGTGTGCAGGGTGTCGACGGCGTCGACGTCGCCGTCCCAGAACCGCTGCCGGGACCGGCGCACGTACCAGTTGGTGAGCGCCTCGAGGAACCCGCGCACCGACGCGCAGGCGCCGGCGATGTCGTAAGAATCCAGCTGACCGGTGACCGAGTGCACCAGAGCCGCGGTCTTGGCCAGGACGTACCGATCCAGAACATCGTCGGAGTCGGTGCGCCACGTGCCTTCCCGGCCGGCGGCGCCGGCGTACAGTGACAGGAAGTACCAGGCGTTCCACAACGGTAGCTGGGCCTGCCTGACGCCTTCCCGGATGCCCTCCTCGGTGACGATCAGGTTGCCGCCGCGCAGGATCGGCGAACTCATCAGGAACCAGCGCATCGCGTCCGCTCCGCCGGAGTCGAACACCTCCGAGACGTCCGGGTAGTTGCCGAGCGATTTGGACATCTTCCGCCCGTCGTCACCCAGCACGGTGCCGTGGCTGATGCAGGTGGCAAACGCCGGCCGGTCGAACAGCGCGGTCGCCAGCACGTGCAGCGTGTAGAACCAGCCGCGGGTCTGCGGAATGTACTCGACGATGAAATCGGCCGGGAAGTGGCGGGAGAACCAGTCCGCGTTCTGGAACGGGTAGTGCACCTGGGCGTAGCTCATCGAGCCGGAGTCGAACCAGACGTCCAGCACGTCCTCGACCCTGCGCATCATCGAGTTGCCGGTCGGGTCGTCCGGGTTCGGCCGGACCAGCCGATCGATGTGTGGGCGGTGCAGATCGGGGACGGTGTTGCCGTCCTCGTCGGTGCGGGTCGGGATCTCGCCGAAGTCGGCCCGCAGTTCGGCGAGCGAGCCGTACACGTCCACCCGCGGATACCCGGCATCATCGGACTTCCAGACCGGGATCGGACTGCCCCAGAACCGGTTCCGGGAGATCGACCAGTCGCGGGCGCCGGCCAGCCACTTGCCGAACTGGCCGTGCTTGACGTGTTCTGGCACCCAGGTGATCTGCTCGTTGAGCTCGACCATCCGATCCCTGATCTTCGTCACCTCGACGAACCACGACGACACCGCCATATAGATCAGCGGGTTGCGGCAGCGCCAGCAGTGCGGATAGCTGTGCTCGTAGGTCTCCCGGCTCAGCAGCACCGTTCCCTTGGATGTGGCGCCCATCTCGCCGTGGCCGTCGGTGCGCGCCGCCAGATGGTCGATGATGTGAGCATTGGCGTCGAAGACCAGCATGCCTTCGTACTCGGCGATCGGGAACCGGAAGCAGCCGTCCGGGCCCACCGGCACCACCGGCTCGATGCCATGGGCGTCGGTGACGAGTTTGTCCTCCTCACCGAACGCGCCGGCGTTGTGCACCAGGCCGGTACCGTCGGTGGTGGTGACGAAGTCGGCCGCCAGGATCCGATGCGCGCCGGGGTGCCCACGGAAGTAGCCGAACGGCGGCGTGTAGGAGCGCCCCAACAGCTCGGATCCCTTGAGCCGCTGGATGATCCGCTCGGTGGCTTCCTCCCCGAGTTCCCGGCTGTAGGCACCGAGCCGGGCCTCGGCGATGATGTACCGCTCGGCCGCAGGGTCGGCGCCCGGACGCGGCGCCTCGACGACGACGTAGTCGATGTCGGGATTGACCATCAGCGCCAGGTTGCTCGGCAGCGTCCACGGCGTGGTGGTCCAGATCAATGCCAGCGCTCCGCTCAACGGGTCGCCCTGCTCCGTGCTCGACGGGTCGCTCTGCTCGGTGCTCGACGGCTCGCTCTGCTCGGTGCTCGACGGGTCGCTCTGCTCGGTGCTCGACGGGTCGCTCTGCTCGGTGCTCGACGGGTCGCCCTGCTGCGTGGTGTCCAGCCGGAATCCCACGGTGACGGCCGGGTCCTGCCGCATCTGGTAGACGTCGTCGTCCATCCGCAGTTCGTGGTTAGAGAGCGGGGTCTGGTCGTTCCAGCAGTACGGCAGCACCCGGAAACCTTCGTAGACGTATCCCTTGTCGTACAGGCGCTTGAAGGCCCAGATGACCGACTCCATGTAGTCGGGATTCAGCGTCCGGTAATCGTTCTCGAAGTCCACCCACCTGGCCTGCCTGGTGACGTACTCCTCCCATTCCGCGGTGTACTCAAGGACCGAGGCGCGGCAGGCGTCGTTGAAGGTGCCGATGCCGAGATCCAAAACCTCTTCCTTGGTCTTGATCCCGAGCTGGCGCATCGCCTCTAGCTCGGCCGGCAGCCCGTGGGTGTCCCACCCGAACCGCCGTTCCACCCGCTTCCCGCGCATCGTCTGATAGCGCGGCACCACATCCTTGACGTATCCGGTGAGCAGATGGCCGTAGTGCGGCAGACCGTTGGCGAACGGGGGCCCGTCGTAGAAGACGAACTCGTTCGACCCGTCCTCGCCGGCCGGCCGCTGGTCGATGGACGCCCGGAAGGTCCCGTCGGATTTCCAATAGGCGAGCACCGCGCGTTCCAACTCAGGGAAGTGGGGATGCGCGAGCAGGCCAGCGGGTGACGGCCCGGTGGCTGCCTTGGGGTACATCATGGGTGCTGCTCCTCGGTCCGCTGCTCAGGTCGCCGGCTCCGGGTGTACCCGGTGCCGATGTGCTGTACAGGGACGAGGCTCCCGACCGGCGACCGGTCGTGCTCCCCGCGGTACCACCCCGCTTGCCGGCGGCCTGCCCATCGGGGCAGTACCGCACGACCACTTCGTTGCCGGCTGTGACGGGCCGTTCCCGTTCGGGTCTAGTGAGGTCCCTTGCGTTGCCGGAGGCAGGTTCCCGTTCTTCCGAATGGCTCGCCGGTGATGACCGGGTCGACGCCGCTGTGTGCAATTGTTCCGCTGATGCTACCCGGGCCGGCAACTGCGCCGCGCCGAACTGCCGCGGGTCGCGAGCCGTCCGAGAAGAGAGCGGCCATCGCACCGGACGCACGGTAGGGGCCACACCGAACACGCCCTGGAATGGGCCCGACACCTCCGCGACGGCGGCACCTGACCAGCCGGGATCACACCAAGACGGGCATCGCCCGCACCCGCACTACCGGAACTCCGCGGAAATTGCCGGGTTTCAGCTGCCGGAGTGGGAAGTGCTTGATGCGGCGCCGCCACCGCTCGCGGTCCCGGTCTTCGCACCTTCGTCCAGCTGTGCCAGCTGCTCGGTGATCCATCCCTTGAGCCGGCTGCGGTACTCACGTTCGTAAATCCGCAGATCGTCGATCTTCTTCTCCAGGGCGGTGCGCTGCTCGGTGAGCTGGGTCATCACCTCGGTGTACTTGCGCTGGGCCTCCCGGTCGATGGCCTCGGCCTTGAGCTGACTGTCCCGGGTGATGGCCTCGGCCCGGGTTGTCGCCTCGTTGACCATCTGCTCGGACCGGTTCTTGGCGTCCGACATCGTGGACTCCGACTGGTTCTTGGCATCCGACAGCATGGTCTCGGACCGGTTCTTGGCGTCCGACACCATCGACTCCGACTGGCTCTTCGCACTGCCGAGCAGCTTCTCGGCCTCGCTCCGGGCGGACAGCCGGGTGTCGTCCGCCTCGGCCTGCGCCTCGGAGGTGAGTCGCTCCGCGGTCTCCTCAGCCAGGCTCAGCAAGCGAGCCGCGTGCACGTGATGGTCAGCGGGTGCGCCGGCCGCCTTGGGCTGCGGTGCCTGCTGGACCGCCGGGGCCGGCCGGCCGACCCCGCTGCCCGCCACTGGAGCCTTGGCGGCGCTCGCCGCGTCTTCGGCGGGCTGATCGGGGGTAGTGCCGCCTGGGGCGCCGGTGCCACTACCGCCATTGCCACTGCCGGCGGCCTTGTCCAGGGTGACGACGCCCTGGGCAGCGTCCGGCCGGGAGGACTCCATCGCGGCGAGCTTCTGGGTGAGCTCGTTGTTCTCCTCGATCAGGCGGCTCAGCTCGGCCTCCACCAGGTCGAGGAACGCATCGACCTCGTCCTCGTCGTACCCTCGCTTACCGATCGAGGGCTTCTTGAAGGCGACGTTGTGCACGTCGGCCGGCGTCAGCCGCATGATTGCTCCTCACAGATCTCGGTACTGCCGCATCGATCGCACTCGGCAGCTCAGAACAGGGTTTTCACAGCCGCGTTCTGGACCAGCGCCATCAGTATGACGACGACGATCAGCAGGACCATAACGCTGAGGTCGAACCCTACCCCGCCCAGCCGGATCGGCGGAATGATCTTGCGCAGCAGCCGGATGGGCGGATCAGTGGTGACGTAGAGCGCCTCCAGCGCTACTGCCCCGGCCCCGGCCGGGCGCCAGCTCTTGGCGAATATCCGCACCACGTCGAACACCAGCCGGCCGAGCAGCACCCAACGGAAGAGCCAGAGCAGCAGGAAGACCACCTGCCAGAGGATGTTCACTACTCCACTAGTACCCGATCACCACGGGTCCGGCGAAGTTCGCGGACCGTCGCTCCAGGAGCCTCAGCGTCCCGCGTATGCCGAAACGGCGGTATCCGAGGATTCGGCTTCCGGCGGATGCAGCATGAACACCTTCGTCGTCACCTTGTCGATGGAACCCCGGACGGCGAAGGCCAGGCCGGCGGCGAAATCGACCATCCGGCGCGCCTCCACGTCGGACAGTTCGGTCATGTCCAGGATCACCGCCTGACCCACTCGATAGGTCTCCCCGACCTCGCGGGCGTCGGCAAAGCCGGCGAGCTTGACGGTGGCCGGCTTCTGACCGGCGGCAGCGCCGTCGGCGGCACCGTCAGGGCGAACCGCGCGCTGCGGTTGGATGGCCAGCGCGCCGTTGATCTGGTAGTCGCTGGTCTCGGGCGCCTGCCCCCGACCGGATCCGCCGATCCGGGGGGAACGGGCCATGCCCTGGTGCTGGCTCGCCGCGGCGGGGGCACTGGCGTACTCCGGCACCTGCTGGCCGGCGTACTGCGCAAGCCCGTCACCGGCGTGATCGTCCGGTCGACCCGCGCCGACGGGGTGGGATCCGGTGTACCGGGGGCCGGAAATGCGGTGCGCATCGGCGTCGAACCGGGCCGGGCGGTCGCCGCTGGTTCGGCTGCCGCTCCGCACCCCGTGGTGGCGTTCGGAGCCGTAGCCGTCCTCGTCCGCGCCGTGATCGTCGTATCCGTCGTAGTCCTGATACTCCGGCTCGTCGTCGTACCGGTTGGCGTCGTCCGGAACCAGACCCAGGAAGGCCCCCATCTTGCGCAGCGTGCCCATGTCTGTCCCTTCGCCTGACTTCTCCGCCCGGACCTACCAGCCTTGCTGATTCACGCTATCGGCCGGCCGAGTGCGGTCACGGTTGCGACACGCTGGCCAGCTCTCCAACGCCCTGACTGCCGGGCGACTTGACCGCGGCCGGCTACCCATCCAGCACACTGGAACACACATCCGGCTCGTCGTTCATTGCTGAATGAATTCACCGTCTGGTGTATTGTCCCGGAGATGCAGTCGCTGACCCATGGATCGGTGCTTGCCCGATTCGGGCAGGCGTTGTCGGATCCGACCAGAGCCCGAATCTTGTTGTCCCTGCGGACCGGGTCCGGGTACCCGTCCGAACTGGCGGATGCGTTGGGGGTGTCGCGGCAGAGCGTGTCCAACCACCTGGCCTGCCTGCGTGGCTGCGGACTGGTGGTCGCTGTTCCCGCCGGGCGACGTACCCGCTACGAACTGGCCGATCGGCGGCTCGGGCATGCACTGGACGACCTGATGGGGGTGGTGCTCGCGGTCGATCCGGAGCATTGTGCGGCCGCGAGGGTGGACAGTTCCCGCCGATGACGACCACAGAGTTGGTGAGGGCGCAACGGCGGCTGGTCCTGAACCGGAGGATCCGGCTTTTGGTGGCGGCAACCATCACCTACAACGTCATCGAAGCCGCCGTCGCGATCACCGCGGGGACCATTGCCTCCTCGTCGGCGCTGGTCGGATTCGGTCTCGACTCGATCGTCGAGGTGACCTCTGCGCTCGCCGTTGCCTGGCAGTTCGCCGGCCGGGATCCCCAGGCCAGGGAGAAGACAGCCCTGCGGATCATCGCCTGGTCGTTCTTCGCATTGGCGGCCTACGTCACCGTCGAATCGATACGTGCCCTGGTCGGAGCCACTGAGGCCCTGCACTCGAACGTCGGGCTGATCCTGGCCGCGGTGAGCCTGGCCGTCATGCCGGGCCTGTCCTACGCCCAGCGCCGCGCCGGACGGGAACTCGGATCGCGCACCGCGGTCGCCGATTCCAAGCAGACCCTGCTGTGCACCTATCTGTCCGGTGTGCTGTTGGTGGGCCTGGGCGTGAACTCGCTGTTCGGTTGGTGGTGGGCCGACCCGATCGCCGCCCTGGTGATCGCCGCGGTCGCCGTCAAGGAGGGCCGCGAGGCGTGGAAGGGCGACGCGTGCTGCGCTCCGGTCCTACGCCCGGAAGGCAGCGTCAACAAGGAAGCTGAGATTGATTCCTGTTGCGCCTCAACACTTGTTAAGAATGTCGTTACGGGAAGGGCGGGCTGCTCTGACGGCTGTGATTGTTGCGGGCCGCCGGAGCAGGCAAAGATGACGCCGATGGCACCGGGCAGACCTCACCATGGCTGATACGCACACCTCAGGCGCCGGTCACGGCGGCGCCGGTCACAGCCACGGCGTCTCTGCCAGCGCCGACCGCCGCTACCTGTCCGGTGCGCTCGCGGTGATCGTGGCGTTCATGCTCGGCGAAGTCATCGTCGGGCTGATCGCCGGCTCGCTGGCGTTGATCTCCGATGCCGGGCACATGCTCACCGACGCCGCGTCCATCGTGCTGGCGCTGGTCGCGATCCGGCTCTCGGCAAAACCCGCTCGTGGGCGGTGGACCTATGGCTTCACACGAGCCGAGATTCTCTCGGCGCAAGCCAACGGAATCACCCTGCTGCTCCTGGCCGCCTGGTTCATCTACGAAGCGATCCGCCGGCTCATCAACCCCCCCGAGGTCGAAGGCCTGCTCGTGTTCATCACTGCCATCGTCGGCATCGCGGTGAACATCGCCGCTGCATGGCTGATCTCCAAGGCGAACCGCACCAGCCTGAACGTCGAAGGCGCCTTCCAGCACATCCTCAACGACCTGTACGCGTTCATCGCCACCGCGATCGCCGGCCTGGTCGTGATGCTCACCGGGTTCGGTCGAGCCGACGCGATCGCCGCTCTCGTCGTCGCCGCGCTGATGATCAGAGCCGGCTACGGCCTGGTCCGCGAGTCCGGGCGCATCTTCCTGGAAGCCGCCTCGGCCGGGCAGAACCCCGACGTCATCGGCCCGGCCATGGCCGACCGCCCAGGGGTGACGGAGATCCACGACCTGCACATCTGGGACGTCACCTCGGGTATGCCCGCCCTGTCCGCACACGTCCTGGTGGACCCCGCCGGTGACTGCCACGCGGTCCGGCGCGATCTGGAGGTCCTGCTCAAGAACACCTACAATATCGACCACACAACCCTGCAGGTCGACCACACTCAGACCAGCACCGCGACCTCGGATGCGGTGAATCAGATCGGCGAGAACTGCGAAGAGCCGCACGGGCCGCGCCACCGCCCGGCCGACATCCAACCAATGGCACGGGTGGACCGTCCACACTGAGCGGCGATTGGTGTTCTGCACCATGTCACGGGATCGCGCCTGGGACAGATGACACCTGAATTCAGTGGGTGTCCGAGTCGGCCACGGGCGACATTGCCTGCAGGTGCGCCAATACCGACGGGTCCTGCAGCTGCATCCAGGCGATGACGTCGCTATAGGTGGTGCAGTAGGTGTCCGGCCGCCCGCAGGTCGACCGCATGAAGTCCAGCGCCGGCGGGTTGAACGAGTCGCCGTTCCAGGTGTTGAAATGATTGGCAATCAACACCGGTGCGCGGTTTCCCGCAAAAGCCCGGTCGTACATGTATTGATAAGTCTGGGCGACCTTTGCCCGCACCTGTGGCGCCGTTCCCGGTTGGTCCTTGCCGCCGTTGAATTTCACCCAGAAGTTGAAGTCCATCGCCATCACAGTGTCTTTAAAGCCCGGCGAGTACACGGTCTGCATCGGGAAATCCCAGATCCCGTCCCGCTGTGTGGGCCACGCGATACCTGTATACGGAGCCGGCATCGACGAGTCGTAAGTCAGTCCGTGGGCTTTCCAGGCAGGGACCAATTGATCCCATTTTCCCTCCAAACACGGGGTACGGCCGCCCTTGATGGACTTGGCGGGGACCTTCAGATCGCCGACAGCCTGGTAGCCGTTCAGTTCCTGCCAGTTGGTCACGAAATGGAAGAACTGGTCGAGTTCGGAGTTCCAGTCTGCTGTCGACCAGGCATCGCCGCTCGGGTTGTCTCCTTTACAGAAGTGACCGTTGTAATGGGTGCCGATCTCGTGGCCCCGCGCGTATGCCTGATTGAGGTCGTTCACCTCGGTGAGGATTTCGTTCTGCGGGCCGCCGAAACCGATCGAGGCCTTGCCCCGCGGATGTCCCGGGCCGGTGTAGGACATCTTGCCCGGATCGCCCAGCAAATACAGGCCGGTCAAGAATGCGACGAACCGCGAGTTGGTGGGCTCCGCGGCGGCCATGAAGTCTTGCCAACGCCGGTGATTTCCTGATCCGTCAATAGAGAAGATGATGAACTGCGGCGGTTTTTGTCCCGGTTTCAATTTGGTCATGGGTATGTTCGAAGCCGGCCGGACGGCCGGTGGCGAGGCAGTCGAGCCTTGAGGGCTGGGCAGAGTCGTCGTCTGCGTAGCAGACTGACCGCGCCGGTTGGGCTGGGTCGTCGTCGTCAACGAGCGGGTCTGGGTTGACGCGGAAGCTCCGGCTCCGCTGGATCGTCTCGGCGCGGAAGGTGCGGCGACGGTGTGGGTAACGGTGACCAGCCGGCCGTCTGCGGCGGCGTTTTGCTGGTTGTTGCTGCGATAGATCAGCGCCCCGGAGAGTGCCACTACTACCACCAGCCCGGCGATCAGGTAACGGGTGCGCATTCAGCCTCGCGTCATCGTGTCGAGCGATATTCGCGCGACGGGTGGACTCTGGTGCTCGTTTGAACTCAGGTCTTCGTGTCGCGGACCTCGTCGCGCGGCGACGGAGCCTCGGTCGTGCGGATTTCGGTACCACTTGGATCGGGTCCTACGCTTGCAGGCTGGCGCTCGCGCCCTCGGCCGTCGCGACGGAACCACAGGAACGCCGCGGCCGCCAGGAAGACGATCATCGATGTCCAGATGTTCAGCCGTAGCCCGAATATCTGGTTGGCGTGGTCGACCCGGAGTGCTTCGATCCATCCTCGGCCCGCAGTGTAGCTCACGACATACAGGGCGAACAGGTTGCCATTTCGCAGCCTGAACCGCTTGCCCGCCCACACCAGCAGCACAGCAACGGCGACGTTCCACAGTGATTCGTACAGGAATGTGGGTTGATAGAGGGCGATATCAGGTGTGTCAACCGGCCGATGAGCCGGCTCGATTCGCAAAGCCCAAGGCAAGGTGCTCGGTGCGCCGTAGAGTTCCTGGTTAAAGTAGTTGCCCCACCGCCCGATGGCTTGGGCCAGCACCAGGCCGGGCGCAGCCGCGTCGGCGAAGTCGGTCAGCCGGATGCCTCGACGCCGGCAGCCGATCCAGGCCCCGACCGCTCCGAGGGCCACTGCTCCCCAGATACCCAGGCCACCCTCCCATACGTAAAAGGCCCGGATCGGCTGCCGACCGGGAGCGAAATACAGTTCTGGGTCGGTGATCACGTGGTACAGGCGTCCCCCGAGGATGCCGAACGGCACTGCCCAGACGACCACCTCCGTGATGTCCTCGCCGCGGCCGCCCCTGGCCATCCAGCGGCTGCGCGTCCACCGGGTTGCCACCAGGATGCCGATGATGATGCAGATCGCGTACGCGCGGATCGGCAGCGGCCCCATATACCACACCCCCTGAGGCGGGCTCGGGATGTACGCCGGCATCAAATAGCCGTCACTTTCTCGTCATTGTCCCGTCGGGCATCTTTCGGAAGGGTCGGCGCGGCGGGTTCGTCGTCGTCGACGCAGCCCCATCAACGGGTGGCACTCAGCAACTTGGCGGTAGAGCGATCAACTCAAGGCGCTGCCTGTCTGCCACTGTTCCCATGGGATGTTCCAGTCGCCAAAGCCATCGGTCGGAGCGAGTTTGGTGGAGGTTCCGGTGACCTGGACGATGTCGCCGAAGCTGAAGGTCTTGTAGAACCATTTCGCGGCGTCGGGGTTGATGTTGATGCAGCCGTGGGAGACGTTCCGGACGCCCTGGTCGGCCACCGACCAGGGGGCGGAATGGATGAAGATGCCTTCGCCGGAAATCCGGACGGCCAGCGGGATGGCCTTGTCGTAGCCCAGGTCGTAGCTGGTGGGCAGCCCATAGGTGGCGGAACTCATCTGCTTGACCGGGTATTTCTCCTGTGCGACGTACGTGCCCGATGGAGTGACGAACGAAATCTTCTTGCCCTTCACGACGGTGGATTTGTCCATGCCCATGGATACCGGGACCGTACGGACCAGCTTGCCGTCGATGTACACCTGCATCTTCTTGGTGGCGTCGTCGATCTTGGCGATCTTCGACGGGCCGACTGTCACCTTCAGCGTGCGGTCGGTTTCGCCGTACGCGTTGCCGCCGAGGTTCACGCCGTAGACGTTGGCCGAAACGGTGATCTTGGTGCCGGGTTTCCAGTAGCTCTGCGGCCGGTAGTGCAGGGTCCGGTTGTCCCACCAGTACCAGGCGCCCTTGACGGCGGGCACGGTGGTCACGGTCAAGGTCTTTTCGGCGGCGGCCCGGTCGACCGGCGGCTTGTCGAAGATGACGACCATGGGCTGGCCGACACCGATCGTCGTCATCTGCGGACTGGGGAAGAACGACGGGAAGATCGTTTGCCGCGGTTTGAGGGTGGTGAAGGTCGAGTCGATGCGTTGCTTGTCGGATCCGTTGGCGGTGGCGGTGATCTTGTAGCCGCGCCCGTATCCGAGCACCTCGGTGGACGTCCACTTGGTCTGGTCGGGGGAGAGTTTTCCGGCCACCTCGCGACCTTCCGGATTCGTCATCGCGACCTCGGTGAGCTTCCCGTTCTGGGCCCGCACCACCACCGGGACGATCGGGGACACATTGGTTGCGCCGTCCCGCGGTTCGGTGACGATTCCCGCCGGGGCGATCGTTGGCGTCGCAGGCTTGGTCGCCGAGCTGGCGGTTGAGCCCGGGTTGGATGACTCCGAGTTCGATGGGCCCGAGCTGCTGGACGCCGAGGCGCCAAGCGAGGGCGTCGTCTCAGCCGAGCCGCTGCCACTTGCCGACCGGGAGGCGCTGCCCGAAGCGCTGGTGCTGCCTCCCCGCGGCGTGACGGCTGCCTGGGCGCCGGTACTGCCCACCTGAGGTGGAGCCCCCACCGTCACCCTGGTGGTGACGGTCGGCGCGGATGCCGTCGGCGACCCCGCGGAACATGCTGACAGCACGATGGAAGCCACTGCGCCCAAGGCCATCAACCGCGATCGGATCACCCGGCTGTGCACCATCTTCGCCTCCATCTGCCTCGAAACTCATGCTGTCTCGAACTCTCTAAACCTTGTGCGATCGCGAACTTCTACTATTCAGCATGGTAGCTGCTGTCCGGACTGCCAACGGCCTGCAGCCCGTTAACCGTCGTGAATGGCCGACTGGTCACAGCCATCACGAGAGGCGCCGAACTGCCGCTTCGTGGCAAGTTCCGCTCCGCTGGTGACTAGCCCCACAAGATCCCACCCAGAACCAGCAACAGGATCGCCGTCGGATATCCGATGAGCAGGTCCTGCAGGCCGGGGTTGAAAAAGCGCACAAACCCGAGGTGCTCGACGAGATGGAGGGCGGCGATCAGCGGGCCGAGTGCGAACAGAAAAACGGCGATCCGGCGCCGTCGGCGCCGGCGGGTGAACACCACGCCTGCGTCCTTGGCAGGTATCCGGGACGCGGCAGCAGCGGCGAGCTGGGCAGAACCCGGCCGTGAGACCTTCCGCTTCGGTGACATCCCCACCCCCAGCCCGGCTGTCTACTACCGCCGATAGTACATCCTTCTGAGCGATGCGGCCCAGGCTCCACCCCGAGAGACGAGATTCGGCTGCGCCAGGGCCTCGATCCAGGCCGGCCCTGGCTGAGACAAGCCCTGGCTGAGACAAGCCCTGGCCGGGACAATCCGTCGGCACAGCGGCCGCTTCGATCACTCAGCCGACGGGACAAGCCACCACCAGGAAGGCGGCTGCCGAAACCGCCATCGGGACCAGCGCAGCAGCCGCACCGGCGATCCCGCAGGTCACCGTGCGACGCGGCGTGCTGCTGGCCCCGGCTGTTTCCAGCCGATCGAGTCGGTGGATGATGGTCGCTCCGGTCATCGCCAGTCCGTGGTGTGGGACAGGTGACCCGAAGAAGGACAGCAACGCCGAGCGAACTGCGAGCGTGCCACAGCGTTCGACGGCCGCAGTGTCGGCTGCATATTCCACCAGGGCGCGCAATGAAACAGGGGCCTGTCGTAGCAGCGGGAACGGAAGGGCGATTGCCAAGGTGTCAGCGACCGCGAGCAGCAGGTGGTGGTGCCCTCGCAGGTGCGCCCGCTCGTGTTCCAGGGTGGCCGTTACCGCGTTCGGTGCGAGGCGCTCACGCACTCCGGATGAGGCGATGACCAGCCCGGGGCGGCCGCTGACGCTGTAAGCCAGTAGCGCGTCGTTCTCGAGCCAGACGAGACCATCCTCGTTGTCCCGATCATGGGAGATCAGACCGATCAGGAAGCGGTGATGGCTTCTCTTCCGCCGCCGCGCACTTCCCAGCCGCACCGCCACGATCGTCACCCGGACAGCAGCCCCACCCACAACAACGACACCGAGGATACCCACCGTCTCCTCGTAGCTGGGCAAGCCCTCGTGACCAAGATGGATCAGGCAATTGCCCGCCTTGCCGAGCAGGCCCGGCACGCCGGCATGAGTCGGCAGCACCAGCATCGTCACACCTATCGCGATGCTTCCGGATGCGCTGGCCAGCGCGAGAATCCAGGCCACGATTGCCGCGCGTGGATCCCGGTCCGGACGGGACACCGTCTGCAAGGGGATGTGTCCGACCACCAAGACCAACAATCCGCTGGTGATCAGTACGATCGCGCCGATCATCGATTGCTGCGCCTGCGGTCCAGGCCGTCTCTGATCACCGCTGATTCGATGTCAGTCATCGAATCGACGAAGTGCAGCAGGGCGGATTCGATATCGGTGGCCTCGTCCAGCACCTGTCGCATGGCGTCAGCCGCGGCTTGGCCGCGGGTGAACGTCGCTTCGTACAGATAGGCGCGAGCCAGCTTGGCGCGCCGGACGTAGCCCTTCCGGTGAAGGTTGTCCAGCACCGTCATGACCGTGGTGTAGGCGAGCGATCTCCGCTCAGTGAGAATATTCAGGACGTCACGGACTGACATCGGCCCGGGCGTGCGCCACAGGACGTCCATGGTGGCGGCCTCAAGTTCGCCCAGTCCACGCATCGAACCTCCTGGCGCCCGAAGCACAGCCCACCACTGAGTGCCAACAGTCGTCGGCACATCCTCCGAGATCCTACCCGCGCCCGCATTGGCACTGGAGGATCCGACAGACCGAGACCGTAGGACCGACCGACTGCCTTGGGTGGGGAAGTGCAGCCGGTCGCCCCGTACGGTTCTCGGTTTGCCGACAATCCGACAGCTTCGCTGCCTGGACGCCGGACGCCAGTCTACTATGCCCTTTAGTTGACTGCCCGGCCAGTGTCCGCCGACACGTGTACTAGGTCGTATAGTAACGAGGTGCCCGATCTTGACGTTTCCGCGAAGCCGCGCCTGACGGCTGTGATCGGCGCCGTGCGACGGTGGCCGATGCGAAGGTGGGTGGCGGCAGGCACCGGTGGACTGGCCTCAGCGCTCGTTGTGGGCATTCCGACAGGCGTCGTGCCGACCTCTCTCTATACCCGTATGACGCCGGTGCAGTGGTGGAACTATCCGGTTCTGGCGGCAACGGTGGTCCTGGCGGGGCTGGCGATTGCCACCTACGTCCGGCCGGCGCCCGGTAACAGTCCCCACCGGATGGGTGGGATGACCGGTGGGGGGCTCCTCTCAGCGTTCGCTATCGGCTGCCCAATCTGTAACAAGCTGGTCGTTGCGGCGCTGGGCGTTTCGGGTGCCTTGGACATTTGGGCGCCGATCCAGCCCTTCCTGGGCTTGTCCGCCCTCGCTCTGCTCGGCTTCGCTCTGATCCACCGACTTCGCGGTGAGGTCAGCTGCTCCGTTCCGATTCCGTGAGCACCAGACGACGATCAGCTCGGCTCGGCCCGAGTTCACTTCAGGGGGGATCCGGCGAAGGTCAGCTTCGTGCCGGTCAGATGAATCGCGGCAACGACGATACGGGGAAGCTCGCGGTGGAGATGCGTAGATGAGCGGCGCCAGGATCCGGCAGCTGGCGGCTACCCTGCTGATCGCGCTGCTTGCGTTGGCGGGCTGCACGTCCGGCAAGGACGCGTCCGCTCCGCAGGGTGGCGGGTTCGGGTTGGTGACGCCGGGTGGGAAGACGGAGTTCGACTATCCGGAGGCCGATCGCAAGCCCCTCGGGGAGATCGCCGGGCCCGCGGTCACCGGCGACCGGCGGATCTCGCTGGCCGACTATCCGGACACCGTCATCGTGCTGAACTTCTGGGGCGCGTGGTGCGCGCCGTGCCGGGCGGAGGCGCCAAATCTGGCGACCGCCTCGCGGGATCTGAGGGCCAAGGGTGTGCAGTTCGTCGGGATCAACGTCAAGGAGGCGTCGAGGTCGGATGCGGCGGACTTCGAAGCGGTCCGCAAGATCCCGTACCCGTCGATCTTCGATCAGCAGATGCGGACCCTGTTGTCGATCAGGGGTTATCCGGTGAGTTCCATCCCGTCGACCATCGTGCTGGACCGGCAGCGCCGGGTCGCCCATATCTGGTTGAAGGAGTTGAAGAGCCCGGCTCCGCTCGTTGACGTGGCCGGTCGGGTCGCTGCCGAGGCGCCTTGATGGTCGGACAGTTCGCCGGTGTCCTTGCGGTGGCGGCCGATTCCTCGGTGACCGGCACGGTGATGTCGGGTCCGTTCCTGGTGGCGGCGGCGTTGTCGTTGGCTGCCGGTCTGGTGTCGTTCGCCTCGCCGTGTGTGTTGCCGCTGGTGCCTGGATATCTGTCGTATCTGATCGGCCTGGTGGGGGCGGAGGAGACCGACGGCGCCCGCGGCGGCGGCGATAGCAATGGCAATGGCGGCACCGGCACCGGCACCGGCACTGCGGTCCGCAGCAGAGCCGTCCGGGCCAGGGCGGTGCGGGCGACGGCACTGTTCGTGGTGGGGTTCACCGTGGTCTTCCTGGCCGAATCGCTGTTGGTGTTGGGGCTGTCCCGGTTCTTGGTCGGCAATGTGGGTGTGCTCACCAGGATCGGCGGGGTGGTGACGGTGATCGTCGGGCTGGTCATGCTGGGCTGGATCCGGCCGTTGCAGCGTGAGCTGCGGATTCATGCCCGGCCCACCGGGCGGGTGCTGGGGGCGTGGCTGCTGGGCGCCTTCTTCGCGGTGGGTTGGACCGCCTGCATCGGTCCGGCGCTGACCGGTGTGAATGCGCTGGCGATCAGCACCGACTGGAACGGCAACGCCTGGCGTGGTCTGTTCCTGGTGGTCGCCTACTGCCTCGGGTTGGGCATCCCGTTCCTGTTGCTGGCCTTCGGCTTCGGCTGGGCCACCACCGCCGTGGGCTTGCTGCGCCGGCACTCCAGGACCATCCAGCTGATCGGTGCGGCGGCGCTGATCGCGATCGGGCTGCTGATGGTGTCCGGTGTCTGGGGACAGTTCGTGGCCTGGTTGCAGTACCGGTATTTCACCGTGCGGCTGGTGCTGTAGTGACGGCCACCCAGCAGACGCTGCCACCCCGGCGGACGCCCAAAGCGGCCAGCTGGCGCGGCCAACCGGTGGTGGCGTTCCTGCGCAACACCTGGCGCGGGCTGACCAGCATGCGCACCGCGCTGATTCTGCTGTTCCTGCTGGCGCTGGCCAGCCTGCCCGGTGCGCTGCTGCCGCAGTGGTCGCTGAACCAGTCCAAGACCGCCGGCTATATCCGGGCACACCCGGGCTGGGCGCCGTGGCTGAACCGGCTGGGCTTCTTCGAAGTCTTCGCATCGCCCTGGTACTCGGCGATCTACCTGCTGCTGTTCATCTCGCTGATCGGCTGCCTGCTGCCCAGGAGCTTCGACTTCGTCAAACAGCTCGGAGCGCGGCCGGTGGCCACACCACGCAATCTGGCCCGGCTGCCGCTGCACACCGACTACACCGTCGATGACGAATCTGCGGCGGTGATCGCCGACCGGGTCGAGAAGACCCTCCGCGGCAAGCGCTGGCGGGTGGCCAGCCGGACCGAAACCGGCGGGGTGCACACCATTTCCGCGGAGAAGGGGTATCTGCGCGAGGTCGGCAACCTGATCTTCCACTTCTCGCTGGTCGGGCTGCTGGTGGCGATCGCGGTCGGCAAACTGTTCGGCTACGAGGGCAGCGTCATCAAGACCGTGGGCGATGAGCAGGGAGCATTCTGCTCCACCTCACCGGTGGTCTACGACAACTTCCGGCCCGGCCTGACCGTCGACGGCACCGACCTGACACCGTTCTGCCTGCGCATCAACAGCTTCCACGCCGAATACGCCAAATCCGGGCAGCCGCTGGCGTTCTCCACCGACATCGACTACCAGACCGGCACTCAGGCAGGCACCGACAGCTGGCACCCGGCCACACTCCAGGTCAACCACCCGCTGCGGATCTCCGGTGAACGAGTGTACCTACTCGGACACGGCTATACACCGAAAGTGAAGATCAGCTACCCCAACGGCGATGTCCGTGACCTGAGCGCCCCGTTCGTCAACACCACTGGCGACCGGATGTTCCTGTCCACCGGCGCGATCAAGGTGCCCGACCCGCCGGGCGTGCCCGCCGACCAGATCCGCAAACACCAGCTGGCGATCGCCGGCCTGTTCGCTCCCACCGCCGCCGAACGCGGCGGCATCATGACCAGCGTCTTCCCCGCCGCCGACAAACCCGGCCTGGCCGTCGACATCTACCGCGGCGACCTCGGTATGGAAACCGGTGTACCCCAATCGGTGTTCGCCATCGACCAGAAGCAGGTCGACAACGGCGCACTGGTCAAGCAGAAACGGGCCAACCTGTACCTCGGCGACTCGGTCGCACTGAACGACGGCACCACCATCACCTTCACCGGCTACACCGACTGGGTGTCACTGCAAACCAGCTACGACCCCGCCCAGTTCGCCGCACTGACCTTCGCGATCACCCTGCTCACCGGCCTCATGACCTCACTCACCATCAAACGCCGCCGGCTGTGGTTCCGGATGATCCCGCAGCCAGACCCAGCCGACCCGGAGCCGCCCGACAAATCTCATACCACTCGTAGTACCATCGTCCGGGTCGGCGGCCTGGCCCGCACTGACCAAGCCGGATACGGTTCAGAATTCGACGAGATGTCCATGGTGGCAAGAGACTTATCGACAGCGGCCTCGACCAGGTGACCATCCTGTTCAGTTCGATGCCTCACCCAGTAGCTCGGCAATAACGGTGCCGTCGTGGAAGTCGACATCGCCGGACGGCAGATGCTGGATCCGTTCGTGCCCCTTGCCGGCAACGACGATGACATCGCCGGGGCAGCCCTGGCGCAAGGCTCGTGCGATGGCCTCCCGGCGATCGATGACGACAGTCGTGCACGACATGTCTGCTCCGGCGGCCACCTCGGTGGCGATGGCCCTGGGATCTTCGGCGTACGCGTCGTCAGTGGTGATGATGCCGATGTCTGCCATTCGTGAGGCGACCTCGCCCATCAATGGCCGCTTTGCCCTGTCACGATCGCCGGTCGCGCCATAGACGCAGATGACCTTCGAGTTTCGACCGTGGGTGACTGCCACCTTGCGAGCTACCTCGAGCACCGCGGCAAGACCGATATCGGTATGCGCGTAGTCGACCACCACTTCGAAGCCGCGCTCCACCGCGGCCGGGATCCGCTCGAATCGCCCAGGCACCTGAGCCATCTGCGCCACCGCGTCGACCACAGTGGCCGGCGAAATTCCGATTTCCAGGGCGAGGGCTGCAGCGCCGGCGACATTGTGTACGTTGTAGTCCCCCAGCAGTGGGGTCCGAACCGTCAGAGTGCCGTGCCTGGGCGTAGCCAACTCGAAGGCGGTCCCGCCGAGTTCTGCTCGCTCGGCGTTGATCCGATAGTCGGCTCGCGCACTCACCCCGAAGGTCAACGTCCCGCCAACCTCAGCCGCAAGGCGTCGACCATAGGAATCATCCTGGTTCGCCAGCTTCGGACCTCGCGCCCACTCGAACAGTCTGCGTTTGGTGCGGTAGTAGTGCTCCATCGTTCCGTGCAGGTCAAGGTGATCCGGTGTCAGGTTAGTGAAAAGGGCTGCGGCGTAACGCGTCCCGGCGACACGTTGCAGGTGAATACCATGCGATGAAGTTTCCAGGACCACGTGCCGCACACCGGTATCACGCATCCTCGCCAAATTATCCTGAATCTTCGGTGCCTCATCGGTGGTGCGCACGGCGTCCTGTCGCTCGCGCCCGACGACTATCTCCGTTGTGGTCATGAGTCCGGCCGTGTCCGGGCCGTGGGCCGCCGAAAGAATGGCATGAAGGACGTATGAGCTGGTGGTCTTGCCGTTGGTGCCGGTGATTCCGTAGACCAGCACCTGCCGCGACGGATCTCCGGCGACCGCCACCGCCAGCCGGGCGAGCGCCGCCCTGGCATCGGGCACGACGGCGGTGGGTACCCCAGGAAGATCTCTCTCCGCGACAACGAGCGCCGCTCCGCGGGCGAGCGCCTCCGGTACGAACTCGACGCCATCGGAGGTGAATCCCCTGATGGCGACGAACACAGAGTCCGGCCCCACGGCCCGCGAATCGTGGGTCACCGCGGTGATCGGTCGGACGCCAGACGGCACATCGGCGCCGAGCACCCCTCGCAACTGGTAACGGTCAAGAGGCATCGCTGACGCCAGTCGCTGCGCTGTTATTTCCGGTGGCACGGGACCAGTCCTCTACAGTGCATGGACAGGAGACTTAGGGATCCAGCCGGCTGCTCGTTTGGTAGAAGTTATACTATGCTACATAGTATATGGCTGCTTGCGCTCCGTTGAGGTCGAAGTCGGCGTCTCGACCGCCGCGATCGCCGTAGACGACAGCAGCTCGATGGTGACGTCCCGTCTCGCGGACCCGTTGCCTACCAAACCCGACCTGGCCGTGCGATCGCGGCGATGCCAGGAGTTGGTGACGAAGTGCTTGACATGGTTGTCGAGCAAGTGAGCGCCCAACAGCGGAGCGCCAAGGTCCACGCGCGGATCTGGGTGACGATATCGATGCAGTCCTAGCCGTGTCGCCCATCCGCTGGAGATCTCGGAAGTGTCCCCCGATGCATGTGAGTGAGGGTCGCAGGGGTCTGCGAGCGGCCAGGGTGCCGTACCACATACGACTAAGGGGTATATTTGTGTTGTCGTTCGGAGCCTGGACGACCTGTCAACGAAAGGAGCGCGCCGCCATGACGAGCCGTACTTACACCGTGAAGGGCATGACGTGCGACCACTGCGCCGCAGCAGTAACCGCAGAGGTCACCAAGATTCCCGGGGTCACCGACGTCAATGTTGACGTCGAGCAGGGACGGCTGACCGTGACCAGCGCCGAGTCGGTCTCCTCCGAGGCACTGACCGAGGCCGTCGAGGAAGCCGGTTACGCGGTCGTCAGCTGACCAGGACATCGGGAGTCGGCCCTGGCCAACCTGGGCCGACTCCCGGAATAACCCCACTGGGGTATTTGTGAGGATCGGGATGGACGCATCCGAGGTGAGGGGAGACACCGTGGTCAGTTACGGCGACAACAAGCAGAGCTATCTCAAGCGGCTGCGCCGGATCGAGGGTCAGGTCCGGGGGTTGCAGCGGATGGTCGAGGACGACAAGTACTGCATCGACATCCTCACCCAGGTGTCCGCAGCCACTCGCGCATTGCAGTCGTTCTCCCTGGAACTGCTCGACGAGCACCTGTCGGGCTGTGTAGTGGAGGCTGCGGCTCAGGGTGGCTCCGAGGCGGACGCCAAGGTTCGCGAGGCCTCCGAGGCCATCGCCCGCCTCGTCCGATCCTGATCGAACCCGGCCCCTGTTCCGACCAACAGTGTTGTTCCGACCAACAGTGTCATTGGTGATCCCGACGGCGATACCCACCAGAAGGTGAGACATCCGATGCGAACCCCAGTCAAGGTCGCCGCCTTCGCCGGTGCGATCGTGCTGACGTTCGGTGGTGCCCTCGGCCTCGGCGCCGCCGTCGGGAACCCTGCGCCGCCGGCCGTGGGCAACGGCGCCATGCCCGGCATGGAACACGGCGCAGCTGCCGATAGCGCCCCGGCCGTGGCGGAGCTGCTCGGAGGGCTGATGGTCTCCGACCGCGGCTACACTCTCGACCTCGCACAGGACTCGCTACCGGCCGCGGCCCGGGTAGCGCTGAAGTTCCGGGTCCTCGGCGCGGACGGGCAGCCGGTGACCGGCTACCAGCAAAGCCATGACAAGTACCTGCACCTGATCGCGGTACGCCGCGACACCACCGGCTTCCAGCACGTGCACCCCGAGCTGGCCGCTGACGGCACCTGGAGTGTCCCGATCGACCTGACCGCTGGCGAGTGGCGGGTGTTCGCCGACTTCGTGCCTCAGCAGGGCAACGCCATCGGAAAGACGATCGTTCTGGGCGCCGACCTCGCGGTCGCCGGGGACTATCGGCCCGCTCCCCTGCCTGCGCCGTCGAGGACCGCCCAGGTCGACGGCTACTCCGTCACACTCGCCGGGCGGCTCGTCGCGGGCCAGGAGTCCGAGCTCAGGCTGTCGGTGGCGCGCGACGGGCAGCCGGTGACCGACCTGCAGCCCTACCTGGCCGCGTACGGCCACCTCGTCGCCCTCCGGGACGGCGACCTGGCCTACCTGCACGTGCACCCCGCCGGCACACCCGGTGACGGCGCCACCCAGCCCGGGCCGGACATCACGTTCTTCGCCACCGCTCCGTCGGCCGGGGTCTACCGGCTGTTCCTGGATTTCCGGCACGGTGACGTCGTGCGCACCGCCGAGTTCACCGTCCGCGCCGACGGCCCTCCGGCGCCCGGGACCGATCCCGCCGGCGCACAAACCTCCGGCCAGACCGGCAGTGACGGCCACGGACCGAGTCGATGAGTAAGGCGGCCGACGCCACCACCGAGCAGCAGCAGACTCTTGAGGAGAACCGATGAACCCCGCAACTCGTGTCACGACACCGGCCAAGGCCGGCGAAGGGCAGGTTGAACTCGCGATCGGCGGCATGACCTGCGCGTCGTGCGCCGCGCGGATCGAAAAGCGCCTCAACAAGCTGGACGGCGTCGCCGCGACGGTCAATTACGCCACCGAAAAGGCCAAGATCACTTACCTCGACAGCGTCGACCGCGACGACCTGGTCACCGCGGTGGAGGCCGCCGGCTACACCGCCAAGCTGCCCACCCCTCCGCGACCGGCGGGCGCCGGCGAGGTGGCGAAGGGAGAGATCGAGGAGCCCGATCCGGTCCGCCCGCTGCGCCAGCGGCTGCTCGTCTCCACCGTGCTCACCGTCCCGGTGATCGCGATGGCGATGATCCCGGCCCTGCAGTTCACCTACTGGCAGTGGCTGTCGCTGGTGCTGGCCGCGCCGGTCGTGATCTGGGGGGCCTACCCCTTCCACCGGGCCGCCTGGACCAACCTGCGCCACGGCACCTCCACCATGGACACCCTCATCTCGATGGGCACCCTGGCCGCGCTCGGCTGGTCGCTCTATGCGTTGTTCTTCGGCACGGCAGGGGTCCCCGGCATGACCCACGCCTTTGAGTTGACCATCGCCCGAGCCGACGGCAGCGCCAACATCTACCTGGAGGCCGCCTCCGGGGTCACCACATTCATCCTCGCCGGACGCTACTTCGAGGCCCGCTCCAAGCGTCAGGCCGGCGCCGCCCTGCGGGCTCTGCTCCAGCTCGGCGCGAAGGAGGTCTCCGTCCTGCGCGGCGGGGTCGAGGAACGCATCGGTGTCGACCAGCTCAGCGTCGGCGACGAGTTCGTGGTCCGTCCGGGGGAGAAGATCGCCACCGATGGGGTGATCTCCGAGGGCTCCTCCGCGGTCGACGCCTCCATGCTCACCGGGGAATCGGTGCCGGTCGAGGTCGCCGCCGGCGACACCGTGGTCGGTGCCACCGTGAACGCCGGCGGCCGCATCCTGGTCCGCGCCACCCGGATCGGGTCGGACACCCAGCTGGCCCAGATGGCGCGCCTGGTCGAGGACGCCCAGAACGGCAAGGCGCAGGTCCAGCGCCTCGCCGACCGCGTGTCGGGCATCTTCGTCCCGATCGTCATCGCACTGGCGGTGGCCACGCTGGGCTTCTGGATCGGCGCCGGCGGCGGACTGGCCGCCGCGTTCACCGCCGCGGTCGCCGTGCTGATCATCGCCTGCCCGTGCGCGCTCGGACTGGCCACTCCGACCGCGCTGATGGTCGGCACCGGCCGCGGCGCCCAGCTCGGCATCCTGATCAAGGGCCCCGAGGTGCTGGAGTCCACCCGCCGGGTCGACACCGTCGTGCTGGACAAGACCGGCACAGTCACCACCGGGAAGATGACCCTGCTCGACGTCGTCGCGGCTGCCGGACAGGACCCCGAGCAGCTGCTGCGGCTGGCCGGGGCGCTGGAGGACGCCTCCGAGCATCCCATCGCGCAGGCCATCGCCAAGGGCGCGACGGAGCGGGTCGGCGCCCTGCCAGCCGTGGAGGACTTCACCAACATCGAGGGCCTCGGTGTGCAGGGCAACGTGACAGTCGAGGGTGCCAGCCACGCCGTGCTGGTCGGGCGGACCCGGCTGCTGGACGACTGGTCCCAGACCCTTTCCGCCGACCTCGAGGCGGCGAAGGCCGCCGCCGAGGCCGACGGCAAGACCGCGGTCGCGGTCGGCTGGGACGGGGCAGCCCGCGGAGTTCTCATCGTGGCCGACGCCGTCAAGGACACCAGCGCCGAGGCCATCCACCAGCTGCGTGACCTCGGGCTCACCCCGGTGCTGCTCACCGGCGACAACGAGACCGTCGCCCGGTCGGTAGCCGCCCAGGTCGGTATCGACACCGTCATCGCCGAGGTCATGCCGGCCGACAAGGTCGACGTCATCAAGCGGCTACAAGGCGAGGGCAAGGTCGTCGCCATGGTCGGCGACGGCGTGAACGACGCGGCCGCCCTCGCCCAGGCCGACCTCGGCCTGGCCGTGGGCACCGGCACCGACGTCGCGATCGAAGCCTCCGACCTAACCCTGGTACGCGGGGACCTGCGCGCAGCCGCCGACGCCATCCGGCTGTCCCGCAAGACCCTGGGGACGATCAAGGGCAACCTGTTCTGGGCCTTCGCCTACAACGTGGCCGCCCTGCCACTGGCCGCCGCCGGACTGCTCAACCCGATGCTCGCCGGCGCGGCGATGGCGTTCTCCTCGATCTTCGTGGTGTCCAACAGCCTGCGGCTGCGCGGGTTCAAGGCGCTGGCGTCCAACAGGGTCGACGCAGAGGCTGCCGCAGACCACCGCCCCGCCGGCTCCCAGGCCGCCGGCGACTCGCTGGCCGGCTCCATCCACTAGAGCCTCCAGCGGCCTGGGCTTGTCAGCGCTGGGGCAGTTGACAGATCGACGCAGGACCGCCGAACGAGCCGGAGCCGATACCTAGGATCTTGCCGCCTCGGTCGAAGCTGATCGACGTGCCCAACGCTGGGATGATTCCTGCTGGGTATCCGAGCTTTCTTATCGTGTCACTGGTCTCGCGAGTGAGCTGCATACCAACGCCGCCGACTGGCTGCTCTGGGTTTGCGTTCCAGATGGACCCGAGTACCAATCGAGAATGCTCTGCCGCCGCTTCAGACAGCCACGATTTTATCGCTGTCTTGCCGGTGCCATCGATGGTCTCACCCGTGCGGTATCGGCAGGCGCTGAACGACACCTTGGCAGAATCTGCGAACAGCGCGAGGGCGCCCTGGACGTCGCCGGAATTGTAGGCATCGACGAACTTGATGACCGTCGCGACCCCTCGTGCTTGCTCACCGTTCAGGGTGAACGTGGTCGGCGCGATTGCGGTCGGCGCAGATGACAGGGGCGTCGGCGTCATCGACTCGGCCACCGGTACTTGGGCGGCGCTTTTCGGAGTGACCGGCGTTGTCGCGGTTGGCGCTGTCACCAAGGTCGATGACGTGGTCGCCAGCGATGACGTGGTCGCCGGCGGTGACGTGATCGCCGGCGGTGACGTGATCGTCGATGTTGTCGCGCCCTGGTCCATTGCGTGACTGGAGGGCCGGGTAGCCGCTGTCGGTGTGCCGGCAACTGATGTGCACGCGCTGCTCGCCAAGAGCACAACTATGGCCAGTTCGGTGACGCGTGGTCGACGCATGCGGGTCATCTCCCGAGTAAACGGATGCGAGCACCTGCGAAGAGTCCAGTGGCAGCTCGTGGGGCTGGAACGACAACGCGGACGCGGTCAGTTCACCTCCACGAACTGCTCGCATCTCAAGCCGAGCAGAGCAGCGCGAACCGATGCGCACGACATCCGCCATAGCATATACGCTCCCCGGCGTCAAATATAGCGAGTCGGGATCCGTGTACACCCCTTTGCCCACCTCCCGCAGGCGGTAGCAGCGAGCAGCCGGCAGACCGGGCGGAAGCGATCACCGTCCGAGCACGCCGAGCACCGGACCCGCCAGCACCCCGAGCAGCAGCGACACCGCAGCGGCGGTGTGGGCGCTGATCGCCCCCCAGCTGCCGGCCGGTTGCAACACGTCGGCGACCTCGGTCGCATCACGGCGGCGGAACAGCGGGGCGATCCAGCGCAGGTAGTAGAAGACGCTGGCCACCGTGTTCACCACAGCCACGACGGCGAGCCAGCCCAGGCCGGCGTCGACCGCGGCGGTGAACACGGTCAGCTTCCCGATGAACACCGCGGTCGGCGGGGTGCCGATCAGCCCCAGCAGGCAGATCGCCAGGCTCAGCGCGAGCCACCGGTGCCGGGCGGCCATGCCGCGGTAGTCGGAGAGGGCCTGCGCGCGCGGGAGCTCGGCGACCACGGCGAACGCGCCGAGGTTGGTCACCGCGTAGGCCGCGAGGTAGAAGCCCAGCGCGGGCAGCGCCAGGACCGCTCGGTCCGCGGCCGCTACAGCCATCAGCAGGTAGCCGACCTGGCTGATCGTGGAGTAGGCGAGCAGCCGGCGCACGTCATCCTGAAAGAACGCCGCGAGATTGCCGAGCGTCATCGTCACCGCGGCGATCACCGCGACGAGCAACGACCAGTCGACCTCGACGGTCGCCAGCGCGGTGGACAGCAGCCGGTATATCGCCAGCAGCCCGCCGATCTTCGGAATCGTCGCGACGAACGCCGCGACCGGGGTGGTGGCGCCCTGCACGACGTCGGGTACCCAGAAGTGCAGTGGCACCGCGCCGATCTTGAACAGCAGCCCGGCCAGCACCGCGACGAGCCCGACGGCCACCGCCGCCCGTGGGGCGGCGGGCAGCGCGACGGCCAGGTCGGTGTAGAGGGTGGAGCGGCCGACGCCGAACAGCAGTGTCACCCCGACCAGCATGGTGACGCCGGACAGCGCCCCCATCAGGTAATACTTCATCGCGGCCTCAGTGCCCGGGCCGGTGCGCGCGATACCGGTCAGCGCGTAGAGCGGGATACTGGCCAGCAGGTAGGCGGCCACCAACAGCAGCAGGTCGTTCGCCCCGGCCAGGGCGATGCTGCCGAGACCCCCGAGCAGCAACAGGACGTAGAACTCGGTCTCGCGGGGGCTGCCGCCGACGCGGTCGACCGACAGCCCGACCGTCAGCAGGATCGACAGCAGCACGACGATCCGGGCGGCGCCCAGCCCGACATCGACGACGTAGCTGCCGGCGAACACCCGTTGGGCGGGGCGGGTGAGGTCGACGATCGCGGCGACCAGGCCCGCGACGCAGCCGGCCATTGCGATCAGCCGGACCACCCACTGTCGGTCCCGGGGCAGCCACGACCCGGCAAGTAGCCCGGCCACCGCCGCCAGCACCAGCAGCAGCTCCGGCAGCAGCGCGCCGACGTTCTCGTTCATCCCCGTCATCTCGCCACCAGTTCCGCCACGGCCCGGGCGGCGGGTTCGATCACGTCCAGTAGGAACCGCGGGAATATCCCGATCACCACCGTCAGCACCAGCAACGGTGCGATCGCGGACGTCTCCACGACAGTGACGTCGCCGAGGAAACCGCGGCCGTCCGGTGACCGGGTGCTCCCGAGGAACACCCGCTGCAGGGCCAGCAGAAACAGCGCGGCCGTCAGGATGATCCCCAGCACAGCGATCGCGGTCGGCACCGGCGCGCTGTCCAGCGACCCGGTGAAGATCTGGAACTCGGCGATGAAGCCCGAGAAGCCGGGCAGGCCCAGCGAGGCGAACGCAGCTGCGGCGAACAGCAATGCGAACCGCGGGGCCGGGCCCGCCAGCCCGCCGTAGGCGGCCATGTCGTAGCTGCCGCCCCTGGCGAAGAGCACACCGGTGAGCAGGAACAGCGCCCCGGTGATCAGGCCGTGGCTGACCATCTGCATCACCGCGCCGGTGACGGCCAGCGTCCGCGCCTGCTCACCGGTTCCGGCCACCAGCCCGGCGGCGCCGACAGCCAGGATCACGTACCCCATGTGGTTGACCGAGGTGTAGGCGATCATGCGCTTGAGGTCGGTCTGCGCGAGCGCGACCAGGGCGCCGTAGATCACCGACACCACCCCGACGATCACGATCACCAGCGCGTACTGCCGCCAGGTGTCGGGCATGATCGGCATCACGATCCGGACGAAGCCGAAGGTGCCCATCTTCAGGAGCACTCCGGCCAGGATCGCCGAACCCGGCGCCGGCGCATCGCTGTGGGCCGGCGGGAGCCAGCTGTGGAACGGCACCGTCGGGGTCTTGATCGCCAACCCCACCACAAGCGCAAGCAGCACCAGCCCAGCCAGCGGACCCTTGCCGTCCAGCGGCGTCTGCGCGGCGAGCTCGACGATGTCGAAGGTGTGCGGCTCCGCGGCCAGGAAGAGCCCGATGAACCCCAACAGCAGCACCAGCGAGCCGAGGAAGGTGTAGAGGAAGAACATCAGCGCCGAGCGCCGCGCGTTGCCATGGCCCCAGCCGGCGATGATGAAGTACATCGCGACGATCGAGACGTCGAAGAAGACGAAGAACAGGATCAGATCCAGCGACACGAACAGCCCGAGCGACACGGTGTTCAGCAGCAGGAACAGCACCGCATAGGCGCGAACGCGCTGCTGGTGCCGCAGCGAGTAGATCGCACACGCCAGGAACAGCACGGCGGTCATCGCCAGCAGCGGCAGCGACAGCCCGTCGACGCCGATGTGGTAGCCGGACGACACCGTCGGGATCCAAGCCTGGTTCGTCTGGTAGCCGATCCCGGAGGCGGGCTCGTAGCCGATCCAGAGGGCGACGACCAGCGCCAGGTCGACAGCGCTGACCGCCACCCAGATCCATCGGATCGCCGGATCGGGCAGCCGCGGCACCGCCAGCAGCACCAACCCGACCGCCAGCGGCAGGAACACCACGACCGAGAGCACGTCTCACCTCACCAGGACCAGGAACAGGGCGAGCACCGCGAGCGCAGCCGCGGCCTGGGCGTAGTAGTGGTGCAGCTGTCCGGTCTGTGGCCGCCGCGCGAGGCGGCCCAGTGCCCGGCCGGCGCCGCCGACGCCGCGGACGGCTGCGGAAATCCGCGCATCGACCCGCCCGGCGGCCAACCCGGCGGCCCACCGGGCGGTGGCGGCCGCCGCCCACACCGCCCCGTCGACGACACGCTCGTCGAACACCGACAGTGCCCGGGCCAACGCCGTCGTCGGGGCCCCCACCCCGGCCATCGCCATCCGTTCCAGCCCGAGCCAGGCGCCTAGCGGCCGGACCCGGGCGCCGGCGCGCACCAGCCCGGGGAGTTCGGGAAGCAACGCGGCACCCCGCAGGGCGGCGCGCGCGGGCAGCAACACGGCCAGCACCCCCGCGGCCGAGAGCACACCGGACACCAGCGCCTCGACGAGGGTCGGCGACGGCTCGCCGAACGCACCCAGGGCAGCCCGCACCGGCTCCGCGGCCACCCCGAGCACCGCGGCCCCGATGGCCAGCGGGATCAGCGGCAGCCGGGCCAGCCGCGGCACCTGCCGGGTGCCGGGCTGCTCGGCGTCGTACCCGGGATCGTCGGCCGGAACCCGTCCCAGCACCGCCACCAGCGCCGACGAGGCATACGCCGCGCTGACCAGCACTCCTACCAGCCCTGTCACATAGAGCGCGGGCGAGGTCGCGGCTGCCGCGGCGAGCACCGCGTCCTTCCCGAAGAAGATCGACAACGGTGGCACCCCGGCCAGGCTGAGCGCTCCGACGGCGAACAGCAGCCCGACCAGCGGCCATCGCCGCGCCGCCCCCCGCAGCGAGGCGAGCTGCCTGGTGCCCAGTGCGGTGAGCCAGGCCCCGGCCACCAGGAACAGCAGGCTCTTGGTCGCGGCGTGCGCCACCAGCTGCAGCGTCCCGCCGGCTGTACCGCCGGCGCCGGCGGCCAGCACGATGAACCCGAGCTGCGAGCACGTCGACGCCGCCAGCAGCTGCTTGAGGTCGGTCTGCGCCAGCGCGACCAGACCGAGCAGCACCACCGTCGCGGCGCCGACCCAGGCCACCAGCGGCCCGGCCCAGCCCGAGCCGGACAACAGCGGCTCGACCCGCAACAGCAGGTATCCGCCCGCGGCGACCATCGTCGCGGAGTGCAGCAGCGCCGAGACCGGGCTCGGGCCGTCCATCGCCCGGGAGAGCCAGAAGCTGAAGGGGAGCTGCGCCGACTTTCCGAGCGCCGCAACCACCAGTCCCGCGGTCAGCAGGTTGCGCCAGCCGGCACTCGCTTGCGGCAGCTCGGCGATGGCCAGCGTGCCCACTCCCCCGGCGACCGCGGCCCCGGCCGCAACATAGAGGCCGATGTCGGCCGTCCGGGTGACCAGGAACGCGAATGCGCCCGACACGGGTGGCCGCGGCTGCGTCCAGTGGTGCGTGATCAGTGCGTAGGACATCGCGCCCATCACCTCCCACCCGCCGAGCAGCGTGACCAGGTTCGTGGCCGTGACGGTGACCAGCATTGCGCCGACGAACACCAGCAGCAGCCCGAAGAACCGGTGCCGGGCGTCCATCTCGGCGGCCGCGAACACCGTCACGGCCAGTGCCACTGCGGTCACCACCAGGACCATGACCGCGGAGAGCCCGTCCACCGCCAGCCCGGCGTCGATACCGGCCAGCAGCGGCATCGACGTCGCCGGCCGGCCGGCCGCCACCAGCACCGCGAGCACCAGCGTGACGGCCGCCGCGGCGACGGCCAGCAGCGCGGCTACCCGGCCGGCCGGTCGGCCGGTCACCAGCAGCCCGATGCCGGTCAGTACCGGCACCGCCACCAGTCCGACGAGCGCGAGTTCCACCGCGTCAGTCCTTCAACTCGGCGGCCATGTCGGTCATGTCGATCTCACCGGAGCGGAAAATAGCGATAGCCACCGCAAATCCCATCGCCATCTCCACCGCCATCAACGTCACCGCGACCAGGACGACCACCTGACCGTCGGGCTGTGCGGGTGAGACGTAGTACCAGAACGCGGCGCCCGCCACGGTGACGGCGTTCACCATCAGCTCCAACCCCATCATGATCATCACGATGGACTGCTGGGACAGCGCGCCATACAGCCCGACGGCCAGCAGCGCGGTTGCGAGCAGCAGGAAGGTCTGCAGGGTCATCGGCCGGGTCCGAAGATCCACTTGACAGAGCGACCGTTGACGGAGCCGGGGATCGGGTCGGTCGCCTGTCGCCTGTTCAAGTCGTCGCCGAACCGGTCGTAGCGGCCCCGCGGGTGCGAGAGCACCACCGCGGACACGATGGTGGCGAACAGGCCAAGTCCGATCACCAGCATCACCAGCATGTGCGAGCCCATCAGCGCCTCGCCGAGCGAGTACGTCACGTCCTGGGGTGGTTGGCCCTGCCGCCGCGGCCAGTCGACGAGCAGAACCCCGGTGGCGAGTACCACGAACAGGCCGACGGCGATCACTATCGAGCCACGCTGGTTGTGCACCATCTTCATGGGCATCAGGCCGGCCGGGTTCATCATCAGCATGATCATGAAAACGGCCATCACCACCATCTCCATGATCATCATCAGGATGACCAGGACCCCTAGATACGACAACCCCAGCAGTAGCAACGGGATTGCCGCGAAGATGAACGATGCGAGCAACGCGAACGTCGCCCGTGCCATTGAATCGACGCGGAACACCGCAACCCCGGTGGCCACCGACCCGGCGGCGCACACCCAGAAGATCAGGGCTTCGGGCATATCACATCCCTCCACTCATCGAAGTTCCCCGCCCGATCACGACCAGGGCCACCACCAGTGCCTGCAGCAGAGTCAGCGGAATCAGCACCATCCAGCCGAACTCCGCGAAACGGTCCATCCGCACCGTCGCGGTCCGGCTACGGATCCACACCAGCAGCCCCAGCACCGCGACGGTCTTGAGCAGCGTCCACAGCCACGTCGGCAGCAGCGGCCCGGCACCACCGCCGAGGAACAGCGGCACCGACATCGCCGCCGCCGCCGCCAGCAACAGCCAGCGCCCGGCCAGCAACAGCAGCCGGTCCACGCCGGAGTACTCGGCCAGCACCCCACCCACGACGTCGCGGCCTGTCGCGGTGTCGAACGGCCCGGCGAACGACAGCGCCAGCGCGGAAACTACGAACGCGACGAATGCCACCGGCATCCATACCACGAACCACAGCCCGGACTGGGCCGCGACGGCGCCGGAAACGCTCAACGAACCCGCGCCGGTGGCCACCGTGATCAAGGCGAACATGTGCGGCAGCTCGTAGGACAGCCCCTGCGCCACGAACCGGTAGCCGCCCACCAGTCCCCACACCGAGTTGGTGCCCCATCCGGCCATCCACAGTGCCGCCCACATGACGACCTCCATCGCGTTGAACCACACGATGCCGACCGACAGGTCGCTCGCCGTGGTGTCGCCCAACGGCACCACCATCGCCGCCAGCACGGCCGCCACCGGCACCAGCACAACGCCAGTACGGGCGAGCAGCCGGTCCGACGCGACAACCGCGCGGCGCTGCTGCACCAGCAGCCGCCCCACCTCGGCCAGCGGTGCCGTCAACACCGCGCCGGAGATCCGCCGCCCATCCGCTCGGGCGTCCAGCACCCGGGCGAACGCCGCCGCGCCCAGGGCCAGCGCACCGAGCAGGGTTGGAACGAGCAGAATCGTCCACAGCGGACCCTGCAGCAGCGGATTCACCGTGCCGCCGCTGTCCCGTGCGGCGCCACCAACGTGTCCAGATCGGGGTCGAACGAGGCCACCACCACCCGCACGGCCGCCAGTTCCTGGCCCTCGAGCAGCCCCGGCAGCTCCTCCAGCGCGACCCGCAAACGGTCCCGCGAACCACGATTGGTGTCTGCGGCGGGCCTGGTGCCCTCGATCGCGTCGACCCATCGGCGCCACCGATGCGTCGCGTCCCCGGCCAGATCGCCGTAGGTGTCGTCGAGCCGGCCGATGCCGTCGGTGGCCCACCTCAGAGTTCGGGACCGGCGCAGCCGGCGCGCGAATGTACGCAACTCGGCGGCGTCGACCACCCCCGCGAGCAGCTCGTCGCGCAGCCGCCGGGCCGTCCGCGTCGCGGTCGACCAGCCGCACACCGACAGCAGGCGCGCCAGGCTGTCCAGCGCCCCGGCAGCCGGTGTGTCGTCCCACGATGACACTGGTGACAGCGCCTCGCCGACCATCTCGACCTGCGCTGACTGCACGACGTCGCCCTGAAGCGTCAGACGCATTGCGAGGCCGGCCGGCCAGTCGGAGAGCACCGGGCCGAGAGTGAGGTGCAGCTGATCGAGGGTGAGACCGTCCCGGTCGGATGCCCGGTCGGCCATCGGCAGCCCGGCCACCTCCCCTCCGTGCATCATGTGCATGTCGTGGCCGCCTGCCATGTCGTGGTGCACAGCATGCTCGTGGTGATCGGTCTCGGCGCCCGCCACACCGTGGATCGGCGCCGGGGAAGCGCGCCCGGCCGAGTCGGCTCTCTGTTGCTCAAGATCGCCGAGTCGAGCGCGGGCCCGGTCGAGCTCGTCGGCGACGTCATCCGCGGTGCGGATGTCGGACCGAGCCCGCGGCGACGGCAACTGAGCCCACACCCGCTCCACCGCTTCCCCGATGGAGGCACCGGGGATACCGCAGACGACCAGCAGGTCGGCGTCGGCCGGAGCCGCGGCCAGCTCCCAGCCCCACTCCCGGGACAGTCGCTCCACGGCCAGGCGCACCGCCCGCCCACCCCGCACCGACACCAATAACGGCCGCGGGGTCGCGCGGATCCGCAGCCACCCGGTCAGGTCCACCGGAACGCCCCCTCGCGCCAGGCGTAGACCACTCCGGCGACCAGTACAGCCAGGAAGCCGAACATCTCGATCACCGCTGTCGGGCCGATCCGGGCGACGACGACCGCCCACGGATACATGAACACCATCTCCATGTCGAAGGCCAGGAAGACCATGGTGATCGTGTACCAGCGCACGTGGTATCGGGACACGGCGTGCTCAACGGGTGCGGTACCGGACAGGAACGACTCCGTCGTCAACAGCTCGCGGGTCAGCCGCACCAGGAAGGACACCCCGAAGATCAGCGAAACGCCCGCAGCGGCGGAGGCGAACAGCAGCAACGCCGGTAGGAATTCCGTCGCCATCTCATCACTCCGCGACGGCCGGAGCGGCCGACCGCGTCAGGACAAGCCGCCGTCCGGATCGGATCGTTAGCGCCGCCTGATGTGTGACCCTCGCCTGGCCATTGCTGTCCAGCGACATGGCACCGTCCTCTCGGCTCGGAGTAACCATACGGGGGTTAGGTTCCCCGGCGACAGGGGTACCCGCGGAGCTTCACAGGAGGCTCCAGGTGCCACTTCAGATTCTCCGCAGCACCCGGAAAAACCGGTCGTGCGGCTGACGCTTGCCCAGCTCGCCCGAGCCGAAATGCGCGGATCCCCACTTCGTGCCTGATACACCGACCCGGTACGGGGCATTTGGGTAGAGCGGTGCTCCCGATTCCAGGCGACCCATCCCACGAAGCCACCAAGCCGGCAACCACGCCCGCGGCAGCGAGTAGGCAGATCTGGTTGCCGACGCCCACGGAACCCGCAGCGCAGACCAGAGCCGGGGGTAGCGGATGGCGGAACCACCGCAACGGCCGCAGGCCGGCCAGCGTGAATCAAGAGCGATTCGCCGGCCGGCCCCACGACAACTCCGGGATCACATTCCCTTGAGCATGTCCTTCATGGTGGCGATCTCCGCGGTCTGGCTACTGATGATCGAATCCGCAAGTGCCAGCGCATCGCGGTTCTGGCCGGACGTCTTCTCGGTCTTCGCCATCTCCAGTGCTCCCTGATGGTGGGCCATCATCGACTGCAGGAACATCTTGTCGAAGGCTGCGCCGGTGGCCGCGGTGAGCTGATCCATCTGCTCGCCGCTCATCATTCCGGGCATCGACGCGCTGCTGCCCTGGGCCATCCCGGACATGCTGCCCATTGCCGACGACGATGACATCCCAGACATGCCGCCCATCGCCGACGACGAGGCAGCTGGTCCTGTACCCCAGGCCGTCAACCAACCGGACATCTGCTTGATCTCGGGCGCCTGGGCGGCCTTGATCTTCGCGGCCAGTTGCTTGACCTTGTCGCTGGCGGCCCGGCTCGGGGCAAGATCCGCCATCTCGATGGCGCCCCGGTGATGCTCGATCATCATCTGCGCGAAGGTGACATCGGCGTCGTTGTGCTGACCGGTGGACGCTCCCGACTTCGACATCGGCATCGCACCGGGCGAGCTGGCGGCCGACATCGACGAATCCGTCGGCATGGACATTGAGCCGACGGCGCTCGGGTTGGTGGACTCGGCAGGGCTACTGGCCGCCGGTATGGTGGCGGTGCCGCAGGCTGCCGCCGTAAAGATCAGGGTCGTGGCGGCAGCGAGCGCGCCGAAATGGAAACGAGTGTTCATGGTGGATTTCTCCTTCGAATGCTGCAACGGAAAGTGGCCAGCGCATACCGCACCGGTCACCGCGACGGTGCCGGTACGTTGCATGCTCTAGACCCGCAGCACGCAGAGAGAGATGCGAGGCGGACCCGACCCGGGTGGACCTCGTGGCGAAAGATCCAGCAACCCCGCAAACCAGCTTTGCCAGGGCATCGAGGTACGTGCGCTGCCGGAAGTCAGCATGGCCAGCAACACCGTCGCCGCACCAACCACCAGGAACAGAATGCAGGTCGCCATCGACCCCATCGAGTCGCCCGGCATTGCCGGCATCAGCACCGCGACACTGAACTCGGCCGCCGGGGGCGTCGACTCGGCCGCCGGCATCGACATGGTCATCGTGCCGACGTGCTCGATGACCGAAGTGCGGGCCTCGAGCTGCTGACCATCGAGGACCATGCCGTGGCCGCCGCCGGCTTGGTGCGCGCTGAGCACGTGCATCGCGATGACGCCGGATAGCACCGCCCCGACCAGCACCCATCGCGCAGCCAGCCATCGCACGCTGACGGGTGATGGACGCTGCTCCGATTCATGCACACCACCAGTGTGCACGGAGATCCGGATCAAGTGCAGGAGATCCGGTCGGCATCGACCATCTCCGCCATGCCGCGCACCTGCCCCTCGACGCTGCCCAGCCGCTTGAGAACGCCGTGCTCGTTCGCCGTAGCCCCGGATCTACTGCCTGCTCTGTGCGGGAACGAACCATACCCTGGCAGGGTACTTGACGCGCAATGGCGGATGGAGTATCAATACCCTACCGGGGTAATGTAGAGCGACGCGAGGGCCGTTCTCGTCCTGGACGAACTGAGGGGGTATTAGTGATGAACGAACGATCTCGCCGCTGGGCGGCGCTGTGGGTGATCGCGCTCGCGCAGTTCATGGTGATCATGGACACTTCGATCATCGGAGTGGCGCTACCGCAGATCCGTGACGATCTCGGTTTCAGCCCCGGTGGCCTGCAATGGATGTTCAACGCCTACGTGGTGGCCTTCGGCGGCCTGCTGTTGCTCGGCGGCAGACTCTCGGACCTGTTCGGTGCCAGGCGGATGTTCGCCACCGGCTGGACGGTGCTGCTCGTCGGTTCAATCACCTCTGCACTGGCGACGTCGTCGTCAGTGGAAATCGTGGGGCGTGCCATCCAAGGTGCGGGCTCCGCGTTGATCGCCCCGGCCGCACTGACGCTCTTGATGACACTGTTCGGCGGTACCCCGGATCTTCCGAAGGCGATCGCTCTCTACGGCGCTGCGGCGCCGGCCGGTGGCACCGCCGGCGTCTTCCTCGGTGGGGTGATCACCCAGTGGCTGAGCTGGCCGTGGATCTTCTGGCTGTACGTGCCGATCTCGCTGGCGGCCCTGGCCGCCACCGCGCTGCTGATGCCGAAGACGGCCGGCCGCCGCGGCTCGATCGACCTGCTCGGCGCGGTCACCGTCACCGGTGGCCTGGGGTTGGCGGTGTTCGGCGTGGTCCGAGCACCGCAGGTCGGCTGGTCCTCGGCCGCCACCCTGTTCAGTCTGGGCGGGGCGCTGCTACTGATCGCGGCGTTCCTGGGTGCCGAGGCCACGATGCGCACACCCTTGGTTCGACTCGGGATCTTCCGCACCCCGCTGCTCGGGCCGGCGAACCTGGCACAGCTGCTACTCGGCGCGTCCTGGGTGCCGATGTGGTACTTCCTCAACCTGTACCTGCAGCAGGTACTCGGCTACGGCGCATTCGCCAGTGGCGCGGCGCTGCTGCCGATGACGGTGTTGATCATGGTGCTGATGATCGGAGTCGCACCGAAGCTGATGTCGCGGTTCGGCCCGAAGCCGTTGATCGTCGGCGGGCTATGGGCGCTGGCCGCCGGTCTGCTGTGGCTATCCTTCGCCCGGCCCACGGGGAGCTTCGTGGTGGATGTGCTGCCGGCGTCGTTGGTGGCCGCGCTCGGACAGGCGCTGGCATTCATTCCATCCTTGGGCACCGCGTTGTCGTCCGCCCGACCCGAAGAGGGCGGACTGGCTTCGGGGATCGTGAATACCTCGTATCAAATCGGGTCAGCACTCGGCCTGGCCGCGATGACGGCGGTCGCCGCCTCCCACGGCGCCACCGCGATCGCCAACCCGACACGGTTGACCAACGGGTTCTCCGCCGCGTTCGCCGGAGCGGCGATCCTCGCCACGGTGGGCGGCCTGATCATCCTGACCGTGTTCCGGTCGCAGCGCGAGGCGGCAACCCGCGCCGCCGTTCCGGACGAGAACACGCTCCACCCCACGACATGAGGCGCCGAAGAATCGCACACGGACAGGCCGCAGGAGTCGACAATGGTGGACATGGACGTCGAACTACAGATCGTCGCGGACTGCCCGAACGAGGCGCCGGCAACGGCCATGCTGCGCCGACTGCTGGACCAGGTCGGTGCAGCAGCAACCCCGATCCGCCGGACCGTCGTCACGAGCCCGCAGCAAGCGGCCGACCTCGGGTTCGCCGGCTCACCGACATTTCTAATCAACGGCGTCGACCCCTTCGCCGGCACCGATCGGAATACTGGGCTCAGCTGCCGGATGTATCCCACTTCCAGCGGGCCGGCCGGCATCCCTGAACCGGCCGAGCTGCGTTCAGCGATCGCCACCCTGCTCGCCTGATCCCTGTCTCGATCCGGAGCGGACTTGAACCCGTCAACGCCGGTGCAGGCTTGTGCAAGAATCTGCGTATGGATGCAGATAAGCGGGTGTGCGGGCGTGAGCCCGACAGCCTGTACGTGGAGCTGGCCGTCGAGGTGTTTGCGATGCTCGCCGACCCCACCCGGGTTCGGCTGATTCTCGCCCTGCGGGAGTCGGAGATGTCGGTGAACCATCTGGCCGAAATCGTCGACAAGTCCCCGGCCGCGGTGTCTCAGCATCTGGCGAAGCTGCGGCTGGCCCGGTTCGTCAGCACCCGGCAGGAAGGCACCCGGGTGATCTACCGGCTCGACAACGAACACGCCAGCCAGCTGGTGTCCGATGCGATCTTCCAAGCGGAGCACTCGCTCGGCGGCACACCCCGCCACCACCACTCGCAGGGCGGGGTCGCGCCGTGAAGGGCTTGCACCTTGACGACGACCACGACCACGACCACGACCACGACCACGACCACGACCACGATTCGCACGGCCCGGACGGTCACTCGCATCCAACCGGGATCAGGGGATTCTTTTCATCCGTCCTCACGCCACACAGCCACGACGCGGCGGACTCCATCGACGATGCGTTGGAGGCCAACAGCGCCGGGATCCGCGCGGTCAAGATCAGCCTGGTGGCCCTGGGCGTCACCGCGATCGCTCAGCTGCTGGTAGTCATCTTCACCGGCTCGGTTGCCCTGCTCGCCGACACGATCCACAACTTCTCGGACGCCCTCACGGCGGTACCGCTGTGGATCGCGTTCGCCCTGGCCCGGCGGAAACCGACCCGTCGCTACACCTACGGCTATGGCCGCGCCGAGGACCTCGCCGGCCTGTTCATCGTCGCCATGATCACCCTGTCCGCGATTCTCGCCGGATATGAATCGATCCGCAGGCTGATCGATCAACAGCCGATCACCCATGTCTGGGTGGTCTTCGCCGCGGGCCTGATCGGTTTTGCCGGTAACGAGTTCGTCGCCATCTACCGGATCAGGGTCGGCCGGCAGATCGGCTCGGCAGCACTGGTCGCGGACGGTTTGCACGCCCGCACCGACGGCTTCACCTCTCTCGCTGTGGCGGTAGGGGCGGTGGGCGTGATGCTGGGCTTCCCGCTGGCCGATCCGATCGTCGGAATACTGATCACTGTCGCCATCCTGGCGGTGCTGAAAGGTGCCGCAGTGGAGGTCTTCCGGCGGCTGATGGACGGAGTCGATCCCGACACCGTCGCCGCGGCGGAACAACAGTTGACGGCGATACCGGGTGTGCGCGGACTGCGTCGACTGCGGATGCGATGGGACGGACACCGGCTCACCGCCGAAGCGGACATCGACGTCGACCCGGCACTGCCCCTGGCCACGGCCAGGACGATCGCCCAATCCGCCGAACGCGGGCTGGCCCGGACGGTGCCGAAACTGACCGTTGCCGACGTCCACACGTATCCCGGTCCAGAACCTGCGTCACAGTCGTAGTCGACCTGGGCCGGGAGTATTCAACGTCGGCACAGTGCCACTGGACCATCGGGATGGGTAGGGGCTAGTCGTTTGGGTTCCAGACCTCGCCACGGCTACGCCCGCCCATGGCTGTGTAATGAAGGTGTGACAGCTGAGCCGGATCCTCCCTTGTCAGTGGCCAAGGACTACCGAGCGCCCTCGCTGTTTCAGCCGGTCAATCTGTTGCGCGAAGCCCGTCGACAGCGTGCTCTGCCGGACATCCCTGTCCCCCTGGTCTGTCTGCTCGATCCCGACGGGGACATCGTCCGGTATCTCGTCGCATCAGGCGAAGGCAAGAAGCATCCTGGTTGGGCGTGCTACCACACCGAAATGTGGACCGTCGACCTGGAGGGAGTGACGATCGGCGTGGTCGGCACGGCTGTCGGTGCACCGTTCGCCGTACTCGTGGCCGAGCAACTGGCAGTTTCCGGTGCGTCGACTGTTCTGAGCATCACCTCGGCGGGGCGGATATCCGCGGATCTCGCCACGCCTTGTTTTGTTCTCATTGACCGAGCTCTTCGCGACGAGGGCACCAGCAGCCACTATCAGCCGCCGGCCCGGTGGAGTCACCTCGATCGGGACTTGATGAGCCGGCTGGCAAACGCCTTCGCGGACCTGACCGAGCCGGTGTCGATTCGGTCGTCCTGGACCACCGACGCTCCTTATCGGGAGACTTCGGCGGCGATCGCTCAGGCCGAGGCCCTCGGTGTTGCCTGCGTCGAGATGGAGGCCGCCGGCCTGTACGCGTACGCGGCCGCCCGCGGTGCCTCGGTGGTGTGCTTCGCGCACATCACGAACACCATGGCCACGACCGGAGACGACTTCGAAAAGGGTGAAGACGCCGGCGTGTACGACGCTCTCGCTCTCGCCAGAGCCGCTGCCCTCGCTCTCACCCGCTAAAACTCTCAACCAATGTAAAGACAACACGCTAACGCAACACTAGGGACAGACCCTACTCGCTGCTATCCGGGGACCAAACTTATTATCAGCTGCCTCCTGCGGCGTGCGGGGTGAGAGTCGGTGTACCGCTGCATGTTCTGCGGATCCGATGATGTTCAGGGTGGCATCGCTGGCGGGGATACGTAGGGAGGCGGATCCGTTTCCGGCGTAGATCTCGGCTAGGTCGGTGTCCAGAATGATGCGGATCTGTTCGGAGGCCTTGGGCACTTTGGTGTCCGCATTTCCGCGCCTTTCGACGACGACGAATTCTGAATTGGCTCGGACCGTGGCCGCCGTTCCGTTCTGGTCGGCGAGGCTGATTTCGACGTGTTGGCCTAGGGTCAGGGTGATCTCGATGTCTAGGGCGGTGCCTGCCGAGATATGGATGTGCTGATCGTCCAGCGGCCCGTCGTGGGTCGGCCTTGATTCGCGCAGGGTGTCGACGTCGGGGTGCGGTCGCAAGGCGACAGTGCGATTGGGGCTGATCTCGACGAGCACGGGCAGCGAGAGGGAGCTGGCCCAGCGCGAGGATTGTGGGTCGTGGTCGGGGGACTCGCGGAGCCAGGACATGACGCAGGGTCGGCCTTGGTTGTCGCGGAAGGAGGTCATGGCGTAGGCGGAGTCGTCGTGGGTCAGGCGGGACCACCGTTCGGGGACGAAGGTCGTACCGTCGTAGGTGCCGACAGCGGTCGCGACGTAGTGCAGGATATCGTTCTCCCAGATGGATACCATCAGGACCCAGTCATCGCCAACCTGGAACAGCTGTGGGCATTCCCAGAGGGTCCCGGTCCATACCCCGTCGGTTTCGGTGCCGGGGCGGGAGCAGATCACCCCGTCGTAGGACCAGTGGCGAGCGTCCGTCGATTTGTATTGCACGGCCAGTCCGGTGCCGCCGCCTACCCCGACGCCGACGATCATGGTCCAGCGGTCCGCGGTGGGAAAGATGCAGGGATCCCGGAACGCGTACGCCGACAGTTCCGGGGGTGCCCCGTCGATGAGGATGTCCTGCTCCTGGGAGCTCCAGTGTTCAAGATTTTTGTCGGGGAGGGCGAGCGCGACCCTTCCGTGGCCCCAGTTGTCGGCGAGCACGCTGGTATAGAAGATCGTGGGCTGATCGTTTTCTACGATGGTGGATCCGGACCAGCAGCCCTCTTCGTCCGGCCGGGGGGCTAGCGCGACGCCGGTGTATTGCCAGTGCACGAGGTCAGGTGAGACGGCGTGGCCCCAGTGGACTTTCGGTGACCAGACGTTGCCGGTGGGGTTGTATTGGAAGAACAGGTGGTATTGGCCGCCGGCCCAGCAGATGCCGTGGGGGTCGTTGATCCAACCGGATTCGACGGTGAAATGGATCTGCTCCCGGATCCGCGCCGGGGCAGAACCATCCGTTGATGGAGTTGCCGTGTCGAGGGTCTGGCTCACTGGAATCTCCTGCGCAGGTCTGCCGCGGTGGCGATGTTGGCGGCTTCGTTGGTGTCGCTGCGTTCGATGCGGTTGGTGTTGCGCTGGTTCATCTTGTCCATGTACGTGGTCATCCGTTCATCGCGTCGGCGGCGCATCTCGGCGACCTCTTCCGCGGCAGCCCTGGGCGGAATACCCGGCTCAGGGGTCGTCGGCATGATCGGTCGGGGTGGGAGGCGGTCGGCCAGCGGGAGGATCCTGGCCTTGGGTGAGGGCATCGTCTGGTACCAGTAGGCGGTGGATGACCAGTCGTCGGCGAGGTGGTTTCCCTGGCCGTGCTCGATGGAGACTTTGATGCGTTCGGCGAAGTGGACGGGGTCGCCGACGTGGAAGCGGTAGCTCACGGCGTATCCGGGCATCTTCGACTCGTGCAGGATCGCGCCGTGATACTGATAGGCGTTGTCCTGCATACCCCAGGCGTGGTTGAAGTAGTCCTCGGTGCCGGTTCCATGCAGGCTTGGCGGCCAGGTATCGTCGTCGACGAAGATGGTGTCTTCACCCTCGCCCCACCAGCTGGCCTGTCGGTGGTACACAGACAGGTTGCAGCCGACGTAGTGTCCGCGGCCCTGTGTTTGCAGGATCAGGTAGTTGTTCTCGGCGTCCAGGTCGATGATGTTGACCTCGGGAGAGTTGGTTTGCAGATCGGGTCCCCACCCGTTGCAGGGGTTGTTGCGGTTCCACGCGGCGTGGAAATACAGGGAGTTCTCCGGCAGCGGTTCCCGGTAAAGCTCGTAGTCGATCATGAAGTATTGAGAGATGGGCAGGTCACCCTCGTTGATCAGTTCGATCTTCGCCCTGCTGGCGAACGGCATGGGGGCGTAGGAGTTCAGCGCGGCGCTGCCACCGAAGATCATTGATTCTTCCGTCTTTGCCGATACTGAGAACAGCGCCGATTCGTAGCTGACCGGGACGCAGTGGCCGATGCCGAAGAAATCGCCGAGCGGGACGAGAACGGCTGGTTCGGTCTCGTCGTCCCAGGTGATCTTGATCAGGACTTTGCGGTAGTAGTCGGGATCGGGCACTTCCCAATTCAGGCCGAGGGCGTTGTGGATTTCCAGAACGGGTGCGGTGCTTTCGGTTTCGAAGGGGTCGAGCAGGCCGGGGCCGAGGATCTGCCGGCACCATTGGGTCATCCAGATGTGGGTGATCTGGCCGGGGCCTTCCAGGTCAGCGAGAACCCGGCTCTGGCCGGGGCCAGTGACCCAGTAGTCCTGGTTGCGGCCGCGTTGGTCCCAACTGCTGACCCGGCCGCTGCGGGCGTTGCGGGCGGTGGTGAGTGACTGTAGTGGTGATGTCATGCGGACAGGTGTGCCTTTCAAAAGGTGATGACAGGGGTCCCCGACCGCCGCCAGGAGTGATCGCGGCGGCCGGGAACACGTTGGAATGATTTGTGGTGTGGGGGCTTCAGCCCTTGACGCCGGTGCTGGTCAGGCTGGCGATGATCCACCGTTGGGCGATCAGGAACACGACCAGTGCGGGGAAGATCGCGATGGTGGTGGCGGCCATGACGGCGGCGACGTTGCCGGAGCCGTAGGGGCCGAGCATGGCCACCAAGGCGAGAGGCATCGTCGAGTGGTCCAGGTCTTTGAGGAAGATCAACGGCATGAAGTAGCTGTTCCAGCTGGCCAGCAAGGTGATGACGCCCAGGGTGGTCAGGCCCGGTTTGGCCAGGGGTAGGGCGACCAGCCGGTAGGTGGTGAACGCGCTGGCTCCGTCGATCTTGGAGGCGTCGAGGATTTCCTGGGGCAGGCCGAGGAAGAACTGGCGCATCAGGAATACCCCGAACGCGCTGGTTAGGCTCGGTAGGATCAGACTCCACAGGCTGTCCAGCAGGTTGAGGTTCTTCATCACGATGAACAACGGGATGATGGTGACCTGCAGCGGGACCATCAGGCCGGCGAGCAGCATGACGAACAGCGCGTTGGAGCCCCAGAACTTCAGTCGGGCGAAGGCGTAGCCAGCCAGTGGGCATAGGATGATCTGGGCGATGCTGACGGTGATGGCCACGAACGCGCTGTTGAGCATGCTGTGCAGCAGCGGCACGACGCCGTTGATGGCGGTGTCGTAGTTAAGGGTGCGGATCGGGAACGGCAGCCACTTCGGGGGCAGATCGAACGCCTGCCCGGGGAGCCGCATCGACGTCGAGAACATCCACAGGAACGGCACCACCATGCCCATGCCGCCGATGATCAGCACGATGATGGCGGCCCAGCCGCCGTCCGAGCGGGGCCGGTTCGATTCCCGGGTCGGTTTCGGCTCGTCCACGGTGCCGGTTGGCGTGGTGGGCGAAATGGTCGGCCTACTCATAGTGCACCCACCTCTTACGGAGCCGGAATTGGATGAGGGTGACGGTCATGATGGCAAGGAACAGGGTGACTGAGATGGCCGAGGCGTAGCCAAGTTGGAAGTCGGTGAAAGCCTTTTCGTAGATGTACATCACGACGCTGCGACTGGCGTCGCCCGGGCCGCCGCCGGTGAGCACGATGATGGATTCAAAGATTTGGAATGCGCCGATCACGGTGATAGTGATGTTGAAGAACACGGCCTGGCTGATCATCGGGATGGTGACGCTGCGGAAGATCCGGGTCGGGCCGGCGCCGTCGATGCGGGCCGCTTCCACTGGGTCCTTGGGGACTTCCTGCAGGGCGGCGAGGAAGATCAGCATGGCGAAGCCGACATTGCGCCAGGTGTCCACGATGATGACGGACACCTTGGACATGCTGGTCCCGTTGAGCCAGTCGATCCTGGGGCCACCGGCGGAGGTGAGGTAGTAGTTGACGATGCCGGTGTCTTTCTGGAACAGCGCCTGCCAGATCACCGACACGTACACCAGGGCGACGAGCGAGGGGAAGAAGTACGCGGACCGCAGGGCGTAGGTGACGGCCTTGGGCATCTTGCGGTTCAGCAGGACAGCCAGCATCAGCCCGAAACCGTTGATCAGGATGACCCCGGCGACGACGTAGATCACCGTGTTCAGGTATGCGGTGCCCAGCCGGGGGTCCCGGAACAGCCTGGTGTAGTTGGCGATGCCGATGTATTTCGGTAAGGTGAGGATGTCGTAGCGGGTGAAGCTGAGCGCGCCGGCGGCGATCAGCGGTCCGAGTACGAAGATCAGGAAGCCCAGGATGGCCGGGGCCACGAACACGAGGCCGGTGACGTTGTCTGATTCCCGTCGGCGAAGCCCGACCCGTCGCCCCTTGACGGCGACTTGTGGTGCCGGAATTTGCGTGACGCTCATTGGTCTTGGAATGCCTGGTTGATTTCTTTGTCCGCGGCGGACAGTGCCGCGGCTGGGTCGGTGCCGCTCATCACCGAGTCCATGGCACGCATCACGCTGGTCTCCAGCGTGTTGTAGATCGTTGGTGCGGCAACGGGTTTTGCGTAGCTGATGGCGCCGTAGTACAGGTTGGCGTGCTTCGGTTCGGCCAGGAATGCTGTGGTCTGCGCCTGGCTCTTCAGCGTTGGGGTGGCGGACCCGACCGTAACCCACTGTTGCTGGGTGGTCTCACTGGTCAATTCCTTCAGATACTCCCACGCCAGATCTGGTTGAGCGGACTTAGCATAGATACCAAAGCCACCGGTACCGAACACTGTCGCCTTGGTCGTTTTCTTCGGCCAGGGCACGACGTCGTAATCACTGAAGTGGGCGGTCTTGAACGGTCCGACCACCCAGTGCCCGGCGCCCGTCATGGCCACCTGCCCGGCGGGGAAAAGCTGATACGGGTCAGCACCCTTGGGTGCTGGCGAGATCCCGGACTTGACAAGGTCTCGGACGAAAGTCACTGATTCGACCATCTTCGGGTCGGTCATGTTGGAGGCGGTGAGATCTGCGTTCAGCTCCGACGTGCCGTTGGAATAAAACCACGGGGTAAGACCGAAGTTGAAGTAGGGCAAGCCAAATCCGTAGACCTTGCTGGATCCGCTGCCGGTGGTCAGCTTCTTCGCGATCGCCTGGAACTCATCCCACGTCCAGTCGTCCGATGGCCTGGCAATGCCGGCCTTCGCGAACATCTTCGTGTTGTAGTAGACCAGCATCGTGTTCCAGGTATTGGGCAGAAGAAACTGCTTCCCACCCTTGGTGAATGGAGCCACCAGTTGTGGATCGACGCCCGTCTTCAATGCCGCCGCGGACTTGTCCCCATTGAGATAGCTCGTCAAATCACGGAACAGCTGCTTCTGCACACCCAGCTGGAACCCCTCGAGGGCAATGTTGATCACGTCGGGGGCCTTACCGCCGGCGATCTGCGTGACCAGCTTGTTGATGTAGTCCGACCACGTGGTGATCGCGGTGAAGTTGTCCTCGACGGTGACGTTGGGGTACTTCTTCTTGAACCGGTCCGCCACCGCCGCGTAGACCGGTTTGTCACCGGGATCGCCCCAGTTGGAAATGCCCAGCGTGGCCCTTGTGTCAGCGGGCGGAGCCGAGAAGGATCCACCTGCGGAACTGCCTAACGATCCTGCTGCGGCGCTGCTGGCGGCGGTGGTGCCGCCGCTGCCTCCGCCGCAGGCCGCCAACGCGGCCCCGGCCACGCCCAGACCGGCTGCGGTCAAAAGGGTTCGTCGGGAGATTGCCCTGTTGAGGGCGGGGATGTCTTCGAGCGTCATTGCTCTGCCTTTCTGCAGAAGAGCATGTGGAAGGGAAGGGGCGTGCGGAGGGGAAGCTTTCGGGGGCGGGAGTCCCCGAACCGGGTGTGTGGGTGCAGCCGACGGGCGGCAGGTCAGTTAGCTGTGGCAGCCGCAGGAGTCCCGGTAGTCGATGGCCGGCTCCAGCCGGATCACCTCGAACGGATCCGACCGGTGACCGTTCATCCGGGCCTGGAGCAACCGAAACGCTGCTGTTCCGACTTCGCGGGTCGGTTGCGTCACGGTGGTGATGCGGGGGTGGAACAGATCGGGGTAGGCGAACCCGTCGAAGGTGGCAAAGGCCAGATCCTGCGGGCAGCGCAGATTCAATTCTTGCGCCGCCAACAACGCGCCGGCCGCCGTGGTGGTGCTCGCCGCGACCAGAGCAGTCGGACGTGCCGGCGAAGACAGCAGTTCCTTCACCGAAGTGCAGGTCTGCTCAGCTGACCCGGTGGAGACCACCACCAGATCCTCATCCGGTGACAGGCCGGCCGCCCGCAGCCCCTGGTCGTACCCCAGACGCCGTTCGCTCATCGTGGCGACAGCCAGATCACCGACGACCAAACCGATCCGACGATGACCGTGCCCGGCAAGGTGACGGACCAGCTCAGCTGTCGGGTCGGTGTTGACCACGCCCACCTGGTCGATGTCCAACAGTCCGAGACGGTCCATCAGAACGATGGGGATCCCGCGATCCCGAATTGCGTCAAGATGGGAAGCCAGCGAGTGCGCGACCGGGGCCACCACGATGCCGTCGACCCGCCGTGCCTCCAGAACATCAAGGATCTTCGCCTCCTGGCGAGGGTCTTCCGTGGAATTCGCCAGCAGCACAGTCAGGCCAGCAGGTGTGGCTCCCTGTTCGACCCCGTGGACCATTTCGGCGAACATCGGCTGCGAGGCGTCGGAGACCACCACACCGATCGAATCGGTCTTCGATCGGCGCATGGCCCGGGCGACACCGTCCTGCCGGTAGTTCACCTGCGCCACCGCGGCCAAGACCCGCTCGCGCGTGGCATCGGCAACGACCCGGGTCTCGTTGACGACGTGCGACACCGTTGACGTCGAAACACCCGCCAAGCGGGCCACATCTACGATCGTTGCCACGGCTGCTACCTCCTCGTCAGACTCGCGTCGAAACGTTTGCGCGAAACGTTTGCGCTGACTGTAGAATCAAACTCACAGTCCGTCAATACCGGGATCAAAACTGGTTCGAGAGAACGGACGAGGCGCAGGCGGATCGTCGGCGGATGCGTTCAATCTTGCGACGTCTGGCCGGCCGTTGCTCAACTCCGCCGACACGGTGTCGACGTCGTCATTCCATGCTCCGCCGGGTCCGACATGGCAGAAGTGCTGCGAGATAACGGGTTTCCGCCGCTCATGCGTCGGGGTTTCGTCGGTCCCCGAAGTAGCTTCATCTCACTGGATGCCGCTGTCCCGACCACCCACGATCCGCTCTAAGCAGGCCGTTCAGAACTGGTCACGGGCAGATGAGGTGACAGTCAGACGATGATGGGGTCGGATCCGTCGGTGTCGCCGGCCCGCGGCGCCCCACGCGGTATGCACACCACATCGCGGGCTGTAGATCTCCCGGCCGACCCCGGCTTGGTGTCGGATCCGAACTGCCACCCGAACACGCGCGCCGACCACTGGTCGAAAGTCTCGTCGTCCAGCTCGTCGATCCTCACACCGACGTCGGCCGCACAGGTCGGGCGGTCGGGCGGCTCGGACGGCCGATGCCGCTGCCTCGACGTCCCCGCGGTCCGTCGGCGAATGCCGGGTCGCGGTCTACGTATCGAAGGATACTGAGTTCGCTGCGGTACCACCCCTATCCCTAATGCCAAAACTCGGTTACTGTGGGGAGTGCTCCGGCTACTCTCGGTTATGTCCACGAGTATCACGCTTGGGCGCGATGCTCGTTGAAGAGTGGAAGAGGAGACCCGATGCCATCAGCACATCGTTTGGTGCGGCCAGGCCGGCTGCGGACTGGCTCGGTGCTCGGAGCGGGAATGGCGGCGGTAGCGGCCACCGTAATCGTCGCGATGGCCGTCGGCGCTCCGTCGGCCTCGGCGGCCCCGGCCACGGTAGGACTCGGAACGGCGACGTCGTTCGCTGTGTTGGCCGGTCAGACCGTCACCAACACCGGCCCATCGAACATTTCCGGAAACGGCGGGGTCAGCCCCGGCACGGCGATTGTCGGCTTCCCGCCCGGGGTGGTGACCAACGGAACCCAGCACGCGGCCGACGCCGTCGCCGCGCAAGCGCAAGCTGACCTGACCACCGCGTACAACGACGCGGCCGGGCGGTCACCGACCGGCCCCGCGGGCACCAACCTGGGCGGGAAGACCTTTGTCGCCGGGGTGTACAACACCGCCGGGGCGCTGGGCCTGACCGGCACGGTCACCTTGGATGGAAAGGGTGACGCCAATTCGGTGTTCATCTTCCAGGCCGGGTCCACCCTGATCACCGCATCCGACAGCACGGTCAACCTGGTCAACGGGGTGTCCCCCTGCAACGTGTTCTTCCAGGTGGGCAGTTCGGCCACCCTGGGGACCAACACCACCTTCGTCGGCAGCATCCTTGCCTTGACCTCGGCGTCGGTGCAGACCGGGAGCACCGTGAGCGGGCGGGTGCTGGCCCGCAATGGATCCGTGACCCTGGACACCAACACCATCACCCGACCAAGCTGCGACATTCCGCCGTCGAGTTCACCGCCACCGTCGAGTTCACCACCACCGTCGAGTTCACCACCACCGTCGAGTTCACCACCACCGTCGAGTTCACCACCACCGTCGAGTTCACCACCACCGTCGAGTTCACCACCACCGTCGAGTTCACCACCACCGTCGAGTTCACCACCACCGTCGAGTTCACCAC